>RCUP01000316.1_pt1 | contig 40174 bp, 41 predicted proteins | sample 2166341 | NCBI WGS metagenome assembly RCUP01 (sample SAMN09932325, study PRJNA488358) | compost metagenome | isolation source: compost soil in succinonitrile-enriched | place: Germany: Experimental Botanical Garden | reverse complement strand
GAATCGAACCCGCGACATTCAGCTTGGGAAGCTGACGTTCTACCTCTGAACTACGGCCGCATCGGGGGCGGACCATAGAGGGCGGGGCCGAAAAGGAAAGGCCCGGCGCGGGGCCGGGCCTGTGGAAAATCGGCAGGGCGGGGCGGTTCAGTCGCGGATGCGTTCGACCGAGACGCCGCGTTGCTCCAACTGCGCCTGAAGGCTGTCGGAACCCGCCAGATGGCCGGCGCCGACCGAGATGAAGGCCGTGCCCGAACCCGCCAGCAGGGTCTGGATCTGATCGGCCCAATTCGTATTCCGTTGCGTCAGCATGACGGCGTACATCTCGGGGGATTCCGCCTTCATCTCCTGGCCGATCAAGGCGTCCAGTCCTTCGACATCGCCGGTGGACCAGGCGGTGACCATCTGGCCCAGGACGACCTCAGCCGTGTCGAACTCCTTGAGGCCCGAGCGCAGCATGGCCAGTTGGGCGTCTTCGGACATGTCGGCGATGAAGCCGATCTGCTGCGGTGCGGTCTCGAAGCCCTTGATCGGCTTGCCGGTGGCGGCGGCGCGCGCGTGCAGGATCTGATCGCCGCCGTTGGCCGCGACGTAGCCGGCCTTCTGGATCGAGGCGAGCGCCAGTTGTAGGCTGGCCAGCCAGGGGCGAAGCGGGTCCAGTTGCGCCGCCGTCGCGCCGACGGTTCGGGCGGCGGCGTCCAGGTCAGTCATTTCCTCGGCGGTCAGCAGGCTGGACAGAGGACGGTCGGGCGACACGCCCTTGGCCTGGATCACAGGCATGACGCCGGTCTGATCGGCCAGGTCCGCGATCTCGAACCAGTATTCGTCGGCGCTGGCGAAGGCCTGATCGACGCGAGCCGTGCCCCAAGGGGTTTCAGGCTTCAGCACATGGACCGTGCCGAACAGATAGATGGTCGAGTCGGCGTCGCGCACCACCCACAGGCCCGGCCCGGAACCGGCCGGCGCCGCAGTGACCGCGACGGGCGCGGCGGCTATCGCCTGCGCCAGGGCCGAGGGCGCGAGCAGCAGGGCCGACAAGGCGGCCCCGACAGCCAAGGTCGATCGAACACGGGCGGTCAGTCGGGCGATAGACATGAAGAGTGTCCTTTGTGGCTGAAGGTCAGGCGGTTCGGCGCGCCGAACCCTATTCCTCGTCCGAGAAGATGGATTCGATCGGCAACTGGAACAGGCGCGCGATCTTGAAGGCCAGCGGCAGGGAGGGGTCGTAGCGGCCGGTCTCCAGCGCATTGACGGTCTGGCGCGAGACGCCGAGTTCGGTCGCCAGGTGGGCCTGGCTCCAGTCGCGCTCGGCGCGCAGGACCTTGAGACGGTTGTTCATGCCGCCCTCCTCAGCGCCGACCCAGCCACCACCAGGCCCAGGCGACGGTATAGCCGATCAGCATCAGGGTCAGCATGGCGAAGGCGCCTGTGGCGGCATAGGCGGCGGGATCGGTGCGATCCGAATACCAGGCGGGAATCTGGATCATCGCGGATTGAGGCAGGGAGGCCATGATCACCAGAACGCCCCCCACGGCCATGCCGCTGGAACCGCCCCAAAACCAGGCCCACTTGTGCGCCTCCTGGGCCGCCTCGTCGATCGAGGACATCCACCGCAAGCCGACCCACAGCGAGATCAACATGGTCAGGGCGGCAAAAGCGCCTACGACCCAGAGGACGGCGGTGCTGGTCATGACGTCCTGCCCCTTGCCCTCCATATAGCCCAGGACGGCGCCCATGACGAAGCCCGCCAGCAGGATCACGCCGAACCCCGCCACGGTCTGGAGAATGAGTTTACGTTTGCTGGCCAAGACGCCCTCCCGATCTGACAAGCGTGTTTTACATCACGATGGGCGGGCGTCAAGCGAGGTTGTCAGATCATTGCTCGCTCATTCCGCCGGGGCGTTCAGCAGTTCGGGGCGGCTGAGGGTGCGGGGCGACTGTTCGACGGCGGGCAGTTCGGGCAGGTCCTTGCCTTCGTGGTCGACCTGCAGATCCTCGAAGCGGCGGGCCGAGACCATGACCTGGCTCTCCAGCGAGCCGACAAACTGGTTGTATTTCCCGACGGCGGTCTCCAGCGCTCGGCCGACCGAGGCGGCGTGACCGCCCATGACCGACAGGCGCTTGTAGAGCTCCTTGCCCAGGCGGGCGACGTCCTCGGCGTTCTTGGCCTGCTCCTCGGCGCGCCAGCCATAGGCGACCGCCTTGCACAGGGCGAACAGGGTGGTCGGGGTGACGATGACGACGCGCGAGGCCATGGCGTCGGTCATCAGGTTCGGCTCGTGATCGAGCGCGGCGGCCAGGAAGGCGTCGCCGGGCACGAACATGGCGACGAAGTCGGGGCTGGGCTTGAACTGGTCCTGATAGGCCTTGGACGACAGCTGGCGTACGTGGGTCTTCATGCTGGCGGCGGTGCGGGCCGACATGGCCTTGCCCTGGGCTTCCTCGTCGCCGTCGGCCTCGTCGGCGAAGGCCAGCGACACCTTGGCGTCGATGACGAACATGCCGCCGCCGGGCAGTTTGACGATGAAGTCGGGACGCTGCTGACGGCCCTCGTCGTTGGCCGAGGAATTCTGCTCCTCGAAGTCGAAACGGCCGGCCATGCCGGCGGCCTCCAGCACATTGCGGCAGGTCTGCTCGCCCCAGCGGCCGCGCCGGCCGGTATTGCCCTTCAGGGCCTCGGTCAGGCGGCGCGCCTCGTCGCGGGTGGCGGTCGAGGCGGTCATCAGGGCGGCCAACTGCTCCTTCAGCCCGCCGGTGTCCTCGGCGCGGGTCTTCTCCAGGGCGGCGACATGTTCCTGGAACTTGGCCAGGGTTTCCGAGACGGGCTTGAGCTGGGCCTCCATGCGCTCGCGGGCGACGCGGTCCTGGGCCTGGAAGGTCTCGGTGGCGCGCGCCACCAGCTTGGTCGCCACGGCCTCGGCCGACTGCGAGGCCTGGGCCTTGAGGAACTCGGCCATGGAATCACGGCTCTCCTCCATCAGCTCCAGTCGGGCGTCGGCGGCGTCGAGCGCCCCCTTGGCCTTCTGCCAGCCCATGAAGGCCCAGAAGAAGCCGGCGACAGCGGCCACGGCGACGACCAGCAGGATGAGTTCGAGCGTGTTCATGCTCCGTTCCTAGCCGGAGTCGCGGGCCGTTGAAAGCGGAGCGATAAGCCCTCCCCCTCGAGGGGGGAGGGTTGGGTGGGGGTGTGTGCGGGCGGCTTCCTGGTAGGCGCAGGAGGCTGGATTCCTATTGTGTGGGGCGGACCTGACCATAGGCGGCGCCTATCGGTTGCAAGTCCGTTTCTGCATCCATCCTCTCCTTTAATAAGGAGACGGCCATGGGCCTGATCGAAAACCCAATCCCCTTCATCGAACTGGCGCGCACTATTTTCGATCTCGTCGAACTATGGGGAGGCGGCTGGCTCGCCGCCCGCGTCTCCATCGCCTTCACGATCAAGGTCGCGATCTCACCCCCATCCCCGACCCTTCCCCCCTCGAGGGGGAAGGGAGGTCAAGCAGGCCGTCTGGCCCGCAGGGCCTGAACAATGGTGCCGTCGTCCAGCCAGTCCAGTTCACCGCCGACCGGGACGCCGCGCGCCAGCGACGTGACCTCCACGCCCGCCGCCGACAGGCGCTCGGCGAGATAGTGGGCCGTGGTCTGGCCGTCGACGGTGGCCGGCAGGGCCAGAACGACCTCACGCGCCTCGCCGCCTTTTGCACGGCCGATCAGTTCGGCGATGCGCAGTTGCTCGGGGCCGACGCCGTCCAGGGCCGACAACAGGCCGCCCAGGACATGATACTTGCCGCGAAAGGCGCCCGACCGCTCCATGGCCCACAGGGCGCCGGCCTCCTCGACCACGCAGATCAGGGCGTTGTCGCGGCTTTGGTCCGAACAGACCGAACAGGGGTCGCGCGTGTCGGGCGAGCCGCAGACCGAGCAGTTGACGACCTTTGCGGCCGTCTCAGTCAGCGAGGCGGCGAGCGGAACCAGCAGTTGCTCGCGCCGCTTCAACAGGGCCAGGGCCGCGCGCCGGGCCGAGCGCGGTCCCATGCCCGGCAGCTTGGCCAGCAGGCTGATGAGGCGTTCGATTTCCGGTCCGGCGGAAGCGGCCATCAGAAGAGTTTCGGCATCCCCGGAATGTTCATCCCGGCCATGGGGCCGGCGGCCTCGCGCATCAGGGCGTTGTTTACCTCGTCCAGCTTGCGCTTGGCGTCGGCGTGGGCGGCGACGATCAAGTCGGCCAGGATCTCGCCTTCGCCCGGCGCCATCAGGCTGTCGTCGATCTTCACGGCGGTGATCTCGCCGGGGCCTTTCAGGGCGATGGAGACAAGGCCGCCGCCCGAGGTGCCCTCGGCGGTGGTTTCGGCCATTTTCGCCTGGGCGTCCTGCAGCTTTTGCTGCATGGCCTGGGCCTGTTGCATCAGGGCGTTGAGGTCTTTCATGCCCCCTAGATAGGGCGATCCGCGGCCGGGCTCCAGACCCTGTGGCCGAACATTGATCCACATCAGCAACAGATTTTGTGGCATTTCCTCTTGACGCTGGCGCGTGCCGGGCCATATTCGCCACAACTGAAGTTGCTAATCCTGTTCAGGAGCTTTCCCCATGGCCTTCGACGCCCTTTCCGCCCGCGACGTTCCGGTTTCCGATTCGGTTCTGGCCCAACTGTTCACCGAGGCGCGCACGCGCAACGGCTGGAGCGACCGCCCCGTGTCGGACGACCTGCTGCGTCAGCTCTACGACCTGACCAAGTTCGGCCCGACCGCCGTCAACATGACCCCGGCCCGCTTCGTCTTCGTCACCTCGCCCGAGGCCAAGGCCCGTCTGTCGGTCCATATGGCCGAGGGCAACCGCGCCAAGACCCTGGCCGCCCCGGTCAACCTGATCATCGCCCAGGACATCGATTTCCACGACACCCTGCCCAAGCTCTTCCCGCACGCCCCCGGCGCCCGCGACTGGTTCCTGGACGAGGCCGGCCGTCGTGAAGCCGCCTTCCGCAACGCCTCGCTGCAGGGCGGCTATCTGACCATCGCGGCGCGCGCCCTGGGTCTGGACGTGGGTCCGATGTCGGGCTTCGACGCCGCCGGCGTGAAGGCTGACTTCTTCCCCGACAGCAATGTCGAGCCGAACTTCATCATGAACCTGGGCTACGGCACGGACGAGAACCTGTTCCCGCGTTCGCCCCGCCTCGACTTCGAGGAAGCCGCGCAGATCCTGTAAGCAAAGAGGCCGTCATCCCGACCGCAGCGCAGCGAGAGCCGGGACCGCCCAGAACGCCGACGTCAGCTCTTCCTGCGGTCCCGGATAGCCCTACGGGCTTCCGGGATGACGGGCTGGATCAGTCTTCCTCGTCGTCCTCGGGGATGGCGGGCATTTCGACCGCAGGCGCCAGGGTCTTGATGTCCTTGATCTCGGCGCCGGGGAAGGCCTGCATGATGGACACCACGAAGGGGTCCGCCTCGACCGCCGCACGGCGGGCGGTGCGGGCCTTTTTCTCGATCTCGATCAGGGTCTCGCCGCCGCCCTGACCATTGGCGGCGATCAGCCAGGTGCGGCCGGTCCATTCCTTGAGCCGCGAGGCCAGACGCCGCGCCAGATCGACGGGCGAACCGGCGGCCGGTTCATAGACGATGGCGCCCGGCTTGAACGACACCGGCTTCACATAGCGCTCGACGTCCATCTGCAGCGTGATTTCACGCTTGTCGCCGATCAGGGCGACCACGGCCTCGAAGGTCTGGGGATCGGGAAAGGCGGCCTGGGCCACAGGCCGCGCCGCCAGCATGGCCGAGGCGCCGCCGCCTCCACCGCCGCCCCCGCGAGGCCCGCCCGCGCCGCCGCCGCCCGGCAGGGTCCCGCCCGACTGGATGGCCTTCAGCGCCTCTTCCGGTCCCGGCAGGTCGGCGGCGTAAGCCAGACGGACGATGGCCATTTCCACCGCATCCGCCGGATTGGGCGCACGCCGCACCTCGTCCAGGGCCTTGAGCAGCATCTGCCAGGTGCGCGACAGGGTGCCGGCGGAAATCGCCGCGCCCAGGGCCGTCAGCTTCTGCGCCTGATCATTGGGCAGGCGGGTGGCGTTCGGGCCCAGCATCTTGGCGACCGAGGCCGCGTGGCAATGCTCCAGCAGGTCATTGGTCACCTGCACCGGATCGGCGCCATAGCCGTAGAGGGTGCGGAAGTTCTCCAGCGCCTCGGCGGTGCGACCCGCCATGATCGATTCGAACAGGGCGATGGTTTGCGTGCGGTCGGCCAGACCCAGCATGTCGCGCACGGTCGCGGTCTGCACCGTCGCGCCGCTCTCGGCCTGAACCAGGGCCTGATCCAGCAAGGACAGGCCGTCGCGCACCGAGCCTTCGGCCGCGCGGGAAATCAGCGCCAGGGCCTCCTGCTCGATCTTCATGCCTTCGCGGTCGGCGATGCGGCCCAGATGGCCGACCAGGACCTCGGGCTCGACGCGGCGCAGGTCGAAACGCTGGCAGCGGCTGAGGATCGTCACCGGGACCTTGCGGATCTCGGTCGTGGCGAAGATGAATTTGGCGTGGGGCGGCGGCTCCTCCAGCGTCTTCAGCAGGGCGTTGAACGCCTGCGTCGACAGCATGTGGACCTCGTCCAGCACATAGACCTTGTAGCGGGCCTCGACCGGCGCGTAGCGGACGCTTTCCAGGATGTCGCGGATGTCGTTGACGCCGGTGTGCGAGGCGGCGTCCATCTCCATGACGTCCATGTGCTGGCCGGCCATGATGGAGGCGTCGTGGCGACCGTGGGCCGTCAGGCTCAGCGACGGCTTGTCGATAACGTCGGTTTCGTTGTTCAGGGCGCGGGCCAGGAGGCGGGCGGTCGTCGTCTTGCCGACGCCCCGCACCCCGGTCAGCATGAAGGCGTGGGCGATGCGGCCGGTGGCGAAGGCGTTGGTCAGGGTCCGAACCATGGCCTCCTGACCGATCAGATCCTCGAAGGCGCGCGGGCGGTATTTGCGGGCCAGAACCTGATAGGCGCCGTCGCCGGCGGGTTCGTCTGCGAAGGGCTCGGCCTTGGGCGGCGCCGGAGCAGCGGGCGCGGCGACGGGTTCGGGCGCAGCGGCGGGCGCGCCGAACATGTCGTCGGTGTTCTCGTCCCGCTCAGGAACGTCCTCCTCCCAGGGAGGGCCATCAAGACTCGGATCGACGTCGCTCATGATCCTGTCTTAGCGCGAGAGGGCGCGGTCGCGCACCCCCTCGCGAGAGACACAGGCTCAGAGATCGGTGGGCAGACGGCCGCCGTTGTCCTTGATCTTCTGAATCACCTGCTTGTGCAGCCAGATGTTCATGCTGGCGCTGTCGGACTTGTCGCCGGTATAGCCCAGCTCATCGGCCAGTTCCTTGCGCTCGGCCAGCGAGGATTCCAGCCCGACCAGCTTCATCAGATCGACGATGGAGGTGCGCCAGTTCAGCTTCTGCGCCCGCTGGTCGTTCATGAAGTCGAGGATGCCGGCGACATCGACCTCGGGCGCCGGGGCGACGGCGGCGGGCGCAGCGGGCGCGGCCTGAGGCGCGACAGGCGCGGCGGTCGGCGCGGGCGCCGGCGCGGCGGGGGCCGGCTCTTCCTTTTTCTTCTTGAAGATGCCGCCGAGGATGGACCCGAGAATGCTCATTCGCCTGCTCCTGAAAGGGTGAAGTCCTTTCAGCGGGTCAGGGCGATTCCGGTTCCGTGAAGCTTGCGAGACGCAGCCACGAAGCTCTGCGAAAAAACAGAGTCCAATTCGCCTGAATAGTCTGAAATCGCGCTCAAGCGGTGAGCGATCGCGTCGCGAGCATAGCGCCAAAATAAAGGTAGAGACCGCGACCCGAAGGTGAATTCGTTGTGGCTGCTGCCTTCCGGCCCTGACCAGATTGGCGAAGCCTTCGCCCGCGATCTCCGAGGAGGGATATGACGGCTGACGGCGTCAGAATCAAGAGGTCTAAGCAAGACCCCTCCCCGCGTCGTCTTGTCGGGGGTATGGAAGCGCCATGCCCCACACCCATGTCTTCTCCGGCAATCCGCTCGACCGCTCGGGCGACCTCCGCAACGACGCCGCCTGGCTGGGCGAGCAGAAAGCCAATCCAGAGGCCCTGGCCATGGTGCTCTGGGAGGGGCGGCCCCTGGTCGAGGACCACGAGGGCGGACAGCGTCTGGTCTGGCTGGCCCTGAGCCACGGCCGCGACCTGGTCCCGGACCGCGACGTCTTCCTGGGTCTGTGGAAGGGGGCGCCGGTCTTCGCCATCGAGTTCGAAAGCTCCATTGACCCGACCACCGGCCCCGCCGGGGGGCTGGGCCAGTTCATCGAGATGCGCGCGGCGGCGGCGGCCCTGCCGGAAGCCGACGTGGCCATCGCGGGGACGGCCAAGAGCCTGTTCGACTGGCGTCGTCGTCACGGCTTCTGCGCCGCCTGCGGCAAGGCCACGGACCAGGCCTCGGGCGGTTGGCGCCGCGTCTGTCCGGCCTGCGGCGTCGAGCATTTCCCGCGCGTCGATCCGGTGGTCATCATGCTGCCGGTGTTCAAGGGCGGCGCAGAACCTCGCTGCCTGCTGGGTCGTCAGGCCGCCTGGCCCGAGGGCCGGATGTCGGCCCTGGCCGGCTTCATGGAGCCCGGCGAATCGGTCGAGGAGGCCTGCGCCCGCGAGGTGATGGAGGAGGCTGGCCTGACCGTGTCGGACGTGGCCTATCACTCCAGCCAGCCCTGGCCCTTCCCCGCCCAGCTGATGATCGGCCTGATCGCCGAGGTCACCACCGAGGACGCCGCCCCGGATCAGACCGAGCTGGAGGCCGTGGCCTGGCTGACGCGGGCCGAGGCGCGGGCGGTGCTGGCCGGCACGCACGGGTCGATCCACGCCCCGCCGCCGTTCGCCATCGCGCGGCGGCTGCTGGAGACCTGGGCGCACGAATAAGGCCCTTCTCCCCTTGTGGGAGAAGGTGGCCGAGCGCAGCGAGGTCGGATGAGGGGTTTCGCGACGGCAAGTCGCGGCCCCTTATCAACCCCCTGAGAGACCCCTCATCCGTCAGGCTTCGCCTGCCACCTTCTCCCACAAGGGGAGAAGGGAAAGAACGGCTCAGGCCAGGGCCCGGGCCGCTTCCAGATCGGCCGGATTGTCCACCGACAGCGGGGCTTCGTCGATGACCGAGGCCCAGATCTGCAGGCCCATTTCCAGGGCGCGCAGTTGTTCCAGCTTTTCGCGCTTCTCCAGCGGGGACGGCGGGGCGGCGCAGAAGCGCATCAGGGCCTCGCGGCGGTAGCCGTAGATGCCGACGTGGCGCCAGACGGGGCCGTCGCCATAGAGGGTCGAGCGGGTGAAGTAGAGGGCACGGCCGCTGCTCCCACCCTCGGGCAGGGCCAGAACGGCCTTCACCACGTCAGGGTTGGCCCGATCAGAGGCGTCGGCCTCGGCAGCGACCAGGGTGGCGATGTCGCAGGCTGATTCGCGCGCCAGCAGGTCGGCGCAGGCTCGCGCCAGATCGGGCGAGGCGAAGGGCATGTCGCCCTGGATGTTGATGACCAGGTCGTGGGCGCCGTCGGGATCGACCGCCTCGACCGCCGCGCGGATACGATCAGAGCCGCTGGGCAGGTCGGGATCGGTCAGGACGGCCAGGCCGCCGGCCGCCTCGACCGCCGCGACGATCTCGGGATCGCCCGCCGCCACGGCGACGCGGAAACCGGACAGGGCCGCCTGTTCCCAGGCCCGCACGATCATCGGCTTGCCGCCGATGTCGGCCAGGGGCTTGTTCGGCAAACGGGTCGCCGCCATGCGAGCGGGTATCATTATCAGCGGATTCATCGACTTGACGACGTCCAGAGGCGCCCGGAAGCGGCCGGGCCGGTTGCGAAGGTCGCGCTAGCGTGTCAGAGACGCCGACGCAAGAATATGCCTGAGGCCGCTTCGCGGTTGGGGGGCTCATTAGAGACGGGAAGCGACGACGCGCATGAGCGGCGATCTGAAGTGGAACAAGATTATGGGCGCGTGCCTGGGCACCGCCTTTGTCATCCTGGTGGTCCAGCAGGTGTCTGGCATGGTCTATCACACCAAGCAGCCTGAGAAGATGGGTTACTTCGTGGACGCGCCGGACGAAGCTGCGGGCGCCGAGCCGGCCGCCCTGCCGATCGACTGGGGCACGGTTCTGCCGACCGCCGACCTGGCCGCCGGTGAAGCCGCCTTCGCGCGCTGCCAGGCCTGCCATACGGCCAACACCGGCGGCGCGGACGGCATCGGCCCCAACCTGTTCGGCGTCATCGGCGGCCCCGCCATGCACCGCGCGGGCTTCGCCTATTCGGACGCCATGGCCAAGCACAAGGCCGAGGCCCCGACCTGGGGCTATGACCAGATCGACGCCTTCCTGACCGCGCCGGGCCGTTATGTTCCCGGCACCAAGATGTCCTTCGCCGGCATCCGCGACGAGAAGACCCGCATCAACCTGATCGCCTGGCTGCGTTCGAACGGCTCGGGCGGCTTCGCCATCCCGGCGCCGGACCCGGCCCGTCAGCCCGGCGCGGCGGCTCCCGCTGCTGACGCCGCTGCGGCCCCGGCCGAAGGCGCGACTGCTCCGGCGGCCGAAGGCGCGGCTCCGGCCGAGGCGGCTCCGGCCCCGGCCCCGGCCCCGGCGGCGGCGCCCGCCGCCTAGGGGCGACGACAGTCAAATGATTTGGAAAAGGCGGCCTTCGGGTCGCCTTTTCTGCGTTTGGGGAGCTGATCGCGGGATGGGCTGTCATCCCGGAAGCCCGCAGGGCTATCCGGGACCGCAAGACTCGCCGCCGTCTGCGCCTTGGGCGGTCCCGGATCTGCGGCTCGCTCGCGAGCCTTGTCCGGGATGACGGAAGGGAGTCAGACCCGCCGGAACACCGCCGAGGCGTAGCCGTCGGCGGTCAGGCGGGCCTCGACCTCGGCCAGGGACTCGATGACCACGCCGCCGCGCGCGCCGGTCGCGTGGATGACCTGATCGGCGTCGACCATGATGGCCGAATGACCGGTCCAGTCGTCGCCCTCAGGCGCCATCCAGACGACCAGATCGCCACGTTGGGCGGCTTCCCGCACGATGGGACGTCCCAGGTCGGCCTGCCCGGCGGAGCGGCGCGGACCGGGCAGGCCGCAGGCCAGAAGCGCCTGCTGCACCAGACCCGAACAATCGGTCTCGAACGAGGAACGAGCGCCGAGCGCGTGCGGGCGGCCCAGCAGGCGTTCGGCCACGGCCACCGGCTCGCGCTCGAAATCACCGACCGGTTGAAGATCCTGTTCGCTCAGCCCTTCGGCAGCCTCGCCCACCAGGGCGTTCAGCGGCAGGGCGGCGGTCACGGAGGCGACGCGGCGGCTGGCCAGGGGCGCGCCGGGCGAAAGGACGTCCAGCGCCACCCAGCCGACGATCCCGTCGCGGCGGGCGCGGCCCCAAACTCGCGTCTGGCCAGGGGCGCCCTGACGATGCAGCACATCGAAGACCTCGCCGTGCAGCAGTTGGTCGATGCGCTGGCCCGCGTCGGAAACAATGTCCGCCACCGGAACCTGGCAGTGCATGGCCTCAAGCCGCACATAGGCCTCGGCCGGCGTCAGACCTTCCAGCGCCTGTTCGGCCAGCACGATCCGGTCTCCGTCCCGAAGGATCAGAGGCGGGCCGGGCGGGATCAGGTCGAGGGCGTCGGACAATACGAGGACTCGGCGGTTCACGCGGGTAAGTCGTCGGTTCTAAACCCCGAAGCCAAATCGGGCGTTAACAGCCTTGGCTATTTGACGAATCGGTCACGCAGATAGCTGTAGCAGGCGCGCAAGCCTTGCGCCTCGCCGCCCTCGGGGTGTCCGGGCCGTGCGCGCGGGTTCCAGGCGAAGATGTCCATATGCGCCCACGAGCCGGTGGTCGGCGCAAACTTCTGCAGGAAGAGGGCCGCCGTCACAGACCCGGCCTGGGCCCAGGCGGCGGAATCATTTCTGACATCGGCGATCTCGCTGTCCAGCGAGGCGCGATAGCCGGCCCACAGCGGCATGCGCCACAGGGGGTCGCCGACCGCGCGTCCGGCGCTGAGGATGCCCTCGGCCAGGGCCTCATCGTCGGTGTAGAGGGGCGGCAGTTCGGGGCCGAGCGCCATGCGCGCCGCCCCGGTCAGGGTGGCGAAGTCCAGCGTCAGATCGGGCTCATGCTCGCTGGCCCGCGTCAGGACGTCGGCCAGGATCAGGCGGCCCTCGGCGTCGGTATTGCCGATCTCGATGGTCAGGCCCTTGCGACTGTTCAGAATATCGCCGGGGCGGAAGGCGTCGGCGGAGACCGCGTTCTCGACGGCGGCGACCAGGACCACCAGACGCACCGGCAGGTCGGCCTGCATGATCAGACGGCCCAACGCCAGGGCGTGGGCCGAACCGCCCATGTCCTTCTTCATGTTGCGCATCCCGGCGGCGGGCTTGAGGTCCAGACCGCCGGTGTCGAACACCACCCCCTTGCCGACCAGGGCCACCAGCGGCAGGTCGCTCTGGTCCAGCTTCCAGCCAATCTCCAGCACACGTGGCGCGCGGTGCGGGGCGGCGGCGCGACCGACGGCGTGGACGGCGGGATAGTTCTCTTCAAGCAGGGCGTCGCCCGTGGTGACGGTCAGGACCGCGCCTGCCGACTGGGCGATCTCGCGGGCGATGGTCTCGATCTGCAGCGGCCCCATGTCGGCGGCGGGGGTGTCGACCATCTCGCGCGCCAGGGCGGCGGCGGCGGCGATGTTCAGGGTCTCGGCCAGATCGAGGCCCGCAGGCGCGACCAGGCGGGCGCGACCGCGCTCAGGGCGGGCCTTGTAGCGGTCGAACAGATAGCCGCCGAGCGCGAAGGCCAGGGCGGCCTGCTGGGCCGCCTCGCCCTCGACGCCGTCCAGGCGCCAGTCGCCGGCGGGCAGACGGGTTGGCAGGGAACGGGCGCTGATCGGGTCAAAGGCCTCGCCCGCGCCGAACAAGGCCTCAGCCGCCGCGCCGTCGTCGCCGGGGACGATCAGCAGCTGGCCCGCCTTGCCAGTGAAGCTATTCGCCTCAGCCCAGAGGGCCGCCTTGCCGCTCAGCCCCTGCCCGGCCTTGACCACGCGCACCGGGCGGGCGGCGGCCGAAGCGGCGATCAGCAGGTCGGAGTGTGCGACGGACATGGGGCGAGCCTTTCCGGCCCTTAAAGGCCGATTAACCAAACCTTGACCCGGAGGGGCGACCCTGCGGCCGCAGGAAACCGTCCGGACCTTCTCCATGTCGCGCACCGCCGCCGCCGCCGCAACCATGACTCTGGCTATTCTGGGCCTGTCGGGCGCCGCTGTCGCCCAGACCCCTGCCCCAGCCGCCGCCGCCGCGCCCGCGCGCCAGCCCGCCGACGCGGCCATGCGAGCCAGCTATGACCGCGCCGACGCCCTCAGCCGCTCGGTCTTCTGGTCCGAGCAACAGCAGATCAATCCGATGGACCCGGTCGCCGGGGTCAAGACGGCCCAGGCCCTGCGCGAAATGGGCCAGTTCGATCAGGCCGCCGAGACGGCGCAGGGCGTGCTGACGCTCCAGCCCGCAAACATCGAAGCCATGCTGGAGGTCGGCCGCGCCCACATCGCACGCGGTCAGGCCTTCTATGGCATCGCGGCGCTGGAACAGGCGCGGGCCGCCGCCCCGCGCGACTGGCGGCCCCTGTCGCTGCTGGGCGTGGCCTATCAGCAGGTGCGGCGTCCCGACGACGCCAAGGCTGCCTGGAGCGAGGCCCTGCGCCTGTCGCCCGACAACCCCGACGTCCTGACCAACGCCGCCATCGCCCGCATGGGCGAGGGCGACGCCCCCTCGGCTGAAATCCTGCTGCGCCGCGCCGCCGCCCAGCCGGGCGCGACGCTGAAGGTGCGTCAGAACCTGGCCCTGTCCCTGGGCCTGCAGGGCAAGACCGGCGAGGCCGAACAGATCCTGCGCCGCGACCTGCCCCCGGAAGTGGCCGACGCCAACCTACGCTGGCTGGCGGAGCGGACGGCGGCGGCCACGCCCGTCACGACGGCTGAAACCGGCGGGTCGGCTCGCACCTGGTCCTCGGTTCAGGGCGGCTGAGGCCCCGCTCTTCTCTCCACGGTCCGAAAGCCCTATCTTCATCCCATGATCGACGACCTCTACAGCGCGCGCATCCTGTCGCTGGCGGCCAATCTGCCGCACAGCGGGCGGCTGACCTCGCCTGAGGGGACCGCCGAGCGCGTGGCCAAGCTGTGCGGGTCCAAGGCGACCGTCGATGTCGTGCTGGACGACGAGGGCCGCATCAGCGACTTCGCCCAGGCGGTGAAGGCCTGCGCCCTGGGTCAGGCCGCGGCGGGCGTGGTCGGCGAGAGCATCCTCGGCGCCACGGCCCAAGAAATCGCTGAGGCTAGAGACGCCATGCTGGCCATGCTGAAATCGGGCGGAGAAGGCCCCAAAGGCCGCTTCGAAGCTCTGCGGGTGCTCAAGCAGGTCGCCGACTATCCGGCGCGTCACGCCTCGACCATGGTGGCGCTGGAAGCCACGCTCGACGCGGTGAACCAGGCCCTCGCGAAGCACCACAGCGATACGCGAACTCGCCTCGCCGGCGCGGCCTGAAGGCTTCGTCCGGTTGATCCCCCTGTCATGAAGAGGGATAAGCGGCGCGAACCCGAAACAGAGCCCCCGGCGAAGGGACAGATGTCTCTCTACGAACGCAGCGTCCGCGCGGCCCATCGGGGCTATAAGGTGACGCTGTCCCCCTTCTTCGGCCAGTCGTGCCGGTTTCTGCCGACCTGTTCGGACTATGGGCGCGACGCCCTGCTCCAGCACGGTCCGGTTCGGGGGGGATGGCTCACCGTGCGCCGTCTCTGTAAATGCCATCCCTTCGGCGGTTCGGGCTATGATCCCGTGCCGCCCGCCAAGATCGAAAAAGAACGACCGTCATGATCGAACTGAAATTCCCCGACGGCGCCGTGCGTCAGTATCCGGCCGGCTCGACGGGCCGCGACGTGGCCGCCGCCATCTCGCCCTCGCTGGCCAAGAAGGCGGCCCTGGTCGTCTGGAACGGCGAGCAGCGCGACCTGGACCGCGTCATCGACGGCGACGGCGACTTCCGCCTGTTGATGCGCGACGATCCCGAGGCGCTGGAGACCATCCGCCACGACGCCGCCCACGTCCTGGCCCAGGCGGTGCAGGAGCTCTTCCCCGGCACCCAGGTCACGATCGGCCCGGCGATCGAGGACGGCTTCTATTACGACTTCGCCCGCGACGAGCCCTTCTCGACCGACGACTTCGCCAGGATCGAAAAGAAGATGGGCGAGATCATCGACCGGGGCGCCCCGCTGGAGCGTCAGGTCTGGGACCGCGACACGGCGATCAAGCATTTCGAGTCGGTGGGCGAGACCTACAAGGCCGAACTGATCCGCGACCTGCCGGGGACGGAGACCATCACCGTCTACAAGCAGGGCGAATGGGCCGACCTGTGCCGGGGGCCGCACTTCCCGACCACCAAGTTCGTCGGCAAGGCCTTCAAGCTGACCAAGCTGGCCGGCGCCTACTGGCGCGGTGATTCCAGCCGCGCCCAGTTGCAGCGCATCTACGGCACCGCCTGGGCGACCAAGGAGGACCTGGACGCCTATCTGCTGCGCATCGAGGAGGCCGAGAAGCGCGACCACCGCAAGCTGGGCCGCGCCATGGAGCTCTTCCACATGCAGGAAGAGGGCCGCGGCATGGTCTTCTGGCACCCCAAGGGCTGGGTCCTGTGGCGCGTGCTGGAGGCCTATATGCGCCGCCGTCTGGACGCCGCCGGATACGTCGAGGTCAAGACGCCGCAGGTTCTGGACCGCAAGTTCTGGGAGGCCTCGGGCCACTGGGAGAAGTATCGTCCCAACATGTTCGTCTGCGAGACGGTGGAGGGCGAGACCCTCAGCCTGAAGCCGATGAACTGCCCCGGCCACGTGCAGATCTTCGATCAGGGCCAGCGGTCCTATCGTGAACTGCCGCTGCGCATGGCCGAGTTCGGCGCCTGCCACCGCTATGAGCCGTCCGGTTCGCTGCACGGCCTGATGCGCGTGCGCGGCTTCACCCAGGACGACGCCCACATCTTCTGCCGCGAAGACCAGATCGTCGACGAGACGGCCGAGTTCATCAAGCTGGCCCAGTCGGTCCACGCCGACCTCGGCATGGAGACGGCCTACATCAACCTGGCCACCCGTCCCGACGTCCGCGCCGGGTCCGACGAGTTCTGGGACAAGGCCGAGGCCCAGATGGCCGAAGCCGCCCGCCACGCCGGGGTCGAGGTGGTGATCGCCGAGGGCGACGGCGCCTTCTACGCGCCCAAGCTGGACTTCATCGTCAAGGACGCCATCGGCCGCGAATGGACCTGCGGCACGATCCAGCTGGACTATGTCCTGCCCGACCGTCTGGACGCGACCTATATCGCCGAGGACGGCCAGAAGCACCGCCCGGTCATGCTGCACCGCGCGATCCTGGGGTCGTTCGAGCGCTTCATCGGCATCATGATCGAGAACTACGCCGGGGCCTTCCCGCTGTGGCTGGCGCCGACCCAGGCCGTGGTGGCCACCATCACCTCGGACGCCGACGGCTATGCCGAAGAGGTCACCGCCAAGTTCCGCGCGGCGGGTCTGCGGGTCGAGACCGATCTGCGCAACGAGAAGATCAACTACAAGATCCGCGAGCACTCGGTCGGCAAGGTGCCCGCCATCGCCGTCGTCGGCCGCAAGGAGGCCGAGGAAGGCAAGGTCGCCATCCGCCGCCTGGGCAGCCAGGCCCAGACCATCGTCACCGTCGAGGAGGCCATCGCCATCCTGACCGACGAGGCCCTGGCGCCGGACCTGAAGCGCATCCGCGACGGTCAGGCCTGAATATGAGAACGCCCCGGTCGAAAGGCCGGGGCGTTTTTCTTTCTCCTCCCCACTCTGTGGGGAGGGGGACCGCGAAGCGGTGGAGGGGGCGACGCGACGCCTGACTTTCTCGACTTATGCGGACAAGACGGCGCCGCCCCCTCCGTCTCGGCCGCTGCGCGGCCGATCCACCTCCCCATGGAATGGGGAGGAAAAACGGATCACTGCGCCGTCATTCCCCCGTCGATCTTGAACTCCGCCCCGGTGACGAACTTGGACTCGTCCGAGGCCAGGTAGAGGACGCAGTAGGCCACGTCGTCCGGCTCGCCGATGCGCTTCAAGGGGATGCCGCGCGCCAGCTTTTCGTGCGCGGTCGTTTCGTCGCCGCCGGCCATGGCGACGAAGGGGTCGAGGATCGGCGTCTTGATGAAGACCGGATGGACCGAGTTGGCCCGCACGTTCCAGCCCGCCTTGGCCGCCTCCAGCGCCACGGTCTTGGTGTAGAGCCAGACCGCCGCCTTGGTGGCGTTGTAGGCCCCCATGCCCGGCGCCGCCGCCAGCCCCGCGATCGAGGAGATGTTGACGATCGAGCCGGCGCCAGAGGCCCGCAGATGGGGCATGGCGTGCTTGCAGCCCAGCATGACGGACTCGATATTGACCGCCTGAACCAGCCGCCAGTTCTCCAGAGTGTCCTGCTCGGCCCAGAGCAGCGAACCGCCGATGCCGGCGTTGTTCACCAGGATGGACAGACCGCCCATGTCCTCGGCGGCGGCGGCGACGACGCGGACCCAGTCGTCCTCGCGCGTCACGTCGTGCTCATAGGCGAAGGCGGAACCCGGATGCTCGGCGTTGATGGCCTCGGCCAAGGCCCGCGCGCCGTTCAGGTCGCGGTCGGAGACGGCGACCCTGCCCCCTTCGCGCACCAGCATCCGCGCCATGGCCTGACCCAGACCGCCCGCCGCCCCGGTGATGAGGGCGGCCTTGCCGGCGACGCGTCCCAGACGAGGGGCCGTCACTCGACCTGACCTTTGACAGCCTCGTCGATGAAGCGGGCCATGGCGACGTCTCGCTCGGTCACGCCGCCCGCGTCGTGGGTGGTCAGCAGGACCTCGACCCGGTTGTAGACGTTGGACCATTCGGGATGGTGATCGGCCTTGTCTGCCAGCAGGGCCACGCGGGTCATGAAGCCGAAGGCGGCGTTGAAGTCCTTGAAACGCAAGCTGCGCGCGATGGCCGGGCGCGGGTCGTCGGCGCGGCGCCAGTCGGGCAGGCCCTGAAGCACGGCGTTGACGTCGAGGGCGGCGGTCATGGGCGTCTCCTTGATTTTGTTCAGGCGTATCGCGCCCCCGCGAGAGCGACAAGCCGTGAGGGGAGCCGCGCGCGCCATTCTCCCTTCCCCTCGAGGGGGAAGGGCGGGGATGGGGTGTGGGCGCCTAGGTCGAAAATGTGGAGCAGGAGGCGGCGCGGCCCATGTCGCCTGTGCCTGAGCGGCCAGACTGCGGCCTCACCCCACCCACCCCTCTCCCCTCGAGGGGGAGGGCTTTCAAAGGGCTGCGACGCTTCCCCGGATGACGCCGCGCGCGCGAGGCGTTACACCCCCTGTCATGACCCAGGCCGATCCCTCCCCCTCCTCCGGCAAGACCTCCTCCTTTGGCTTCCGCGACGTGGACGCCAAGGAAAAGGTGCAGATGGTGCGCGGCGTCTTCAACTCCGTCGCCTCCAACTACGACCTGATGAACGACCTGATGAGCGCGGGCGTGCATCGCCTGTGGAAGGACGCCACGGCGGCCAAGCTGAACGCCCGCCCCGGCGAGGTCATCCTCGACATGGCCGGCGGCACCGGCGACATGGCGCGGCGCTATTCCAAGATGGCGCGCGCGGCGCAAGTGCGGCGCGGCGGCGAGGACGCCACCGTCATCGTCATGGACTACAACGCCGAGATGATCCTGAACGGCGTGGCCAAGGGCGGCGAGCCGGAGATGGCCTGGGGCGTCGGCGACGCCATGAACCTGCCCTTCCCCGACGCCTGCCTGGACGCCTATTCGATCAGCTTCGGCATCCGCAACGTGTCGGACGTGGCCGGCGCGCTGAAGGAAGCGCGCCGCGCGCTGAAGCCGGGCGGGCGCTTCATCTGCCTGGAGTTCTCGCGGCCCACGACCGAGGCCCTGCGCAAGGCCTATGACGCCTGGTCCTTCCACGCCATTCCGCGCATCGGCGAATGGGTCGCCAAGGATCGCGACAGCTACCAATACCTGGTCGAGAGCATCCGTCGCTTCCCCGATCAGGCCACCTTCAAGCGGATGATCGAGGACGCCGGGTTCGGCCGGGTCAGCGTCACAAACCTGTCGGGCGGCATCGCGGCCATCCATCACGGGTGGGCGATCTGAGCCGGCTGTCCGTCAAGACCCCGCCGCCCGCGCCAAGCCCGGAACCCGTCCGCGATCCGCTGGGCGCGACGTTTCGCCTGATCGGCTGGGGCTGGGTGCTGGCGCGTTACGACGCCCTGATCCCGCGCGAGGTCAATCCTCTGCTGCCCGCCTGGACGCGGCCCTTCGCGCAGCTGGTGCAGGCCTTCGCCAGCCGCAAGCACCGCGCCGGCCGCCCCGGCCAGCGCGTGGGTCAGGCCTTCGAGCACCTCGGCCCCGTGGCCATCAAGCTGGGTCAGGTTCTGGCCACCCGCGCCGACATCTTCGGCATCCAGTTCGCCCAGGATCTGGGCCGGCTGAAGGACAAGCTGCCGCCCTTCCCGCTGGACGAGGCCCGCGCCGAGATCGAGCGCTCGCTGGGCCGCCCGGTCGAGAGCCTGTTCCGCGACCTGGGCCAGCCGGTCGCCGCCGCCTCCCTGGCCCAGGCCCATCCGGCCTGGCTGGCCGACGGCCGCAAGGTGGCGGTCAAGGTCCTGCGTCCCGGCGTCGAGCGCCGCGTGGCGCGCGGTCTGGATTCCATGCGTCTGGGCGCCAAGCTGGTGCAGAAGTTCGTCGAGCCCGCCCGACGGCTGGAGCCGCAGGCCTTTGTCGAGATCATCGCCCGCGCCCTGTCGCTGGAGCTGGACATGAGGCTGGAGGCCGCCGCCGCCTCTGAACTGGCCGAGGTCATGGCCAAGGACGGCTATATGTCGGCCCCCGCCATCGTCTGGGACGGGGTCGGCAAGCGGGTGCTGACGCTGGAGTGGGCCCCCGGCCTGCCGATGACCGATCCGGCGCTGGAGGCCCTGCCCGGCCTCGACAAGGACGCCCTGGCCGACAAGGTGGTGCGCGCCTTCCTGATCCAGGCCCTGGACCACGGCGTCTTCCATGCCGATCTGCACGAGGGCAATCTGTTCGCCGACGCCCCGGCCGAACTGACCGCCATCGACTTCGGCATCGTCGGACGCCTGGGACCAGCCGAGCGGCGCTACCTGGCCGAGATCCTGTGGGGCTTCATCAGCCGAGACTACGACCGTATCAGCCGCGTCCATTTCGAGGCCGGATACGTGCCGCCGCACCACTCGGTCGACACCTTCGCCCAGGCCCTGCGCGCCGTCGGCGAGCCGGTCATCGGACGGCAGGCCAGCCAGGTATCGATGGGCCGTCTGCTGGGCCAGCTGTTCGAGATCACCGCCCTGTTCGACATGCACATGCGGCCCGAACTGGTGCTGCTGCAAAAGACCATGGTCTCGGTCGAGGGCGTCGCGCGCCGCCTCAACCCCGACCACGACCTGTGGGAGGCCGCCAAGCCCGTGGTCGAGCGCTGGATCAAGCGCGAACTGGGTCCCCAGGCCCAGATCAGGGAGACGGTGGAAGAAGCCATCGCCACGCTGAAGGCTCTGTCGCATCTGGCGCAGAACCCGCCGCAATCTCAGACGTTAGTGATCGAGAAGGCCGGAACCCGGCCCTGGGTGGTCGCCGCCGTCACCGTCGCTGTCTGTGCGTCGGTCGCCGCCTTGGTCCTGACACTCTGGCCGATGATCGTCGCCTGACGTTTCTTCGGAGCCTGCCGCCTATGAAGACCCCGATCCTCGCCGCCGTGCTGGGCGCCAGCCTGCTGGCCCTGCCCGTCGCGGCCCAGACGACGACCGCGCCCGCCCCGACCGGGGCCGCCGCCGCCACCCTGCCCAACGCCTTCGAGGAGGCCCCCGCCGCTGCGCCGGCCCGGCGCCCGGCGCCGCCCCCGGCGCCGACAAGCGTGGCGCCGGACATCGCCCGGTCGGAGACCGCGTTGCGGGCCGCCATCGCCTCGCTGACGTCCGACCCTATCGACTATTCGGCGTTCAGCGAGGACCTGGCGACGCAGATTCGCGGCAAGGCCGAAGAGATCACGCCGCTGATCCGTCAGTTCGGGCCGCTCAGAACCGTCGAACATCGCGGTCAACAGGACGGCGCCGACCTGTTCCGCGTGGTGTTTGAGAAACAGGCCACCGACTGGGTCATCGCCTTCAATGACGAGGATCAGATCGCGGCCCTGCTGTTCCGTCCCGGCAGCGGCGACTGACGCCCAACCTAGTCCAGCGACGGCTTGCCGCGTCCGCTCTTGATGGTCGAGCGGGTGGACTTGGCCTGAAGCCGCCGCTCCTTGGACGCCCGCGTCGGTCGGGTCGGGACGCGATACACCGGCTTGATCGAGGCCTCGGCCACCATCTCCTCCAGCCGCGCGATGGCGTCGGCGCGGTTGCGCTCCTGGGTGCGGAAACGAACGGCGGTGATCTGGATGACCCCCTCCAGCGTCAGGCGACTGCCCGCCAGCTTCATCAGCCGCGCCTTGACCGGCTCGGTCAGGCTCGGCGAGTTCTTGACGTCGAAGCGCATCTGCAGGGCGGTGGCGACCTTGTTGACGTTCTGGCCGCCCGGCCCGCCGGAGCGGAAGAAGCGGAACTCCAGCTCATCCTCGGGAATGCGGCTCAACTGGCAACCTTCCGTGCACGGACGACCGCTGTGTCCAGGGCCTGGAGGAAGCGTGAGCGGTCGGCGTTGGAGAAGGGCGGCGGGCCGCTGGTGGCCACGCCGATGGAGCGCAGATGCTCGCCCACCATGCGCCCGGCCAGAGCCGAGCCGATGGAGTCGGGGGTAAAGGGTTGACCGTTCGACTTCAGCGCCTGGGCCCCGGATTTCAGACAGCGGTCGGCCAGAGGGATGTCGGCGGTGACCACGATGTCGCCGGTCACAGCCCTCTCGGCGATCCAGTCGTCGGCCACGTCCGGCCCGGCGTCGACCACCACCTGTTCGATCAGGGGTTCGCGCGGGACGTTGATCCAGGCGTTCGACACCACGAAGACCTTGAGCCCGTAGCGGCGGGCCACGCGATAGACCTCCTCCTTCACAGGACAGGCGTCGGCGTCGATGTAGAGGGTGGTGGGCATAGGGGTCTTATGACCCTTCTCCCCTTGTGGGAGAAGGTGGCTCGCGCAGCGAGACGGATGAGGGGTCTCGCCTGCCCCTCGCTTCACGCCCAAAGAAAGCGCCGCGACCTTTCGATCGCGGCGCTGACACCCCTCATCCGAGCGCCTGCGGCGCCCACCTTCTCCCACAAGGGGAGAAGGATCTAGCGCGCTAACGCCTTCGGCTGCTTGAGCGCCTACTGCGGATAGGCGACCGGCATGGCCCCTTCGCCGCCGGTGCGATAGCGGTCGCGCAGCAGCAGGTTGCGGGCCTGAAGCGGCTGCTCCACCCCGTCGATGAAGACGGCTGAGGGCTGGCTCAGCGGCTCCAGCGGATCGCCGGACCAGACCACGACGTCGCCCGCCGCGCCCGGCTTGAGCTCGCCGAACTGACCGTCGAAGCCGAAGATGCGGGCCGGATTGACCGTGATCGCCTGGATGGCCGCCGCGAAGGGCAGGCCGTGCGAGACGGCGTTGCCGGCGTTGTAGCGGATGTCGCGGGCGCGATGGGTCGAGCCCTCGTTGCCCTTGATGGCGATGACCACGCCGGCCGCGTTCAGCGCCGCCGCGTTCTGCATCCGCGCCGCCCGCATTTCGAAATTGCCGGGCAGGTTGGTGATCGGGTGCAGCAGGACCGGGACCTTGGCGGCCGCAATCTCGTCGGCGACCAGCCAGCCCTCGGCAGCGCCGTCGAGGATGACCCTGACGCCCTCCTCGCGGGCCAGACGCAGGACCTGCTGGATGTCCGAGGCTCGGTTGACGCTGACGATCAGCGGCATCGAGCCATTGGCCACCGGAATCAGGGCCTCCAGGTCCGCACGCGACAGCGACAGGTCGCGAAGCGCGGCGCGATCATAGGCGGCCTTGTTGCGGGCATAGAGGCGGACCTCGGCCAGGGTCTCCTTGAACAGGACGAACTCGGCCCCGCGCGCGCCGCCTGCGACGCCCTTTCCGGCCTCGCCGAAGGGCGCGACCATGGCCACGCGCGGCTTCACCAGAATGTCGGCGCCGCCCAGCTTGATGACCGCCGCCTGACCCGCGAACAGGCCCGGCGACTGGAAGCCGCCGTGACCGGCGCCGGCGAAGTCGCTGTCGTCATGGCTGTGGCCGCCGCCCGAGCCTGCATGCTGGGGCGTGACCACGGCCCGGGTGACGCCGCCCAGGCGGGCGGTCGGCAGGGTGAAGGACCAGGGGTCCAGGCCATAGGAGAGGTCGAAGGCGGCGCTCAGGGTATTGGCGTTGTTCGACAGGTCGTTGGAGCCGCGCACCGAGCCGACTTCCGAACCGCCGAGGCCGGAATCGACCGCGACGAAGCCCGGCGTGACGATCTTGCCGCGCGCGTCGATGGTCGGCAGCCCGGCCGGCGCCGCGCCGGTTCCGACCGAGACGACCCGGCCGCCCCGCACGATCACTGTGCCGTTCTCGATCACCGAGGTTCCGGTCAGGACGCGGCCGCCGGTGATGGCGACGTCCTGAGCCGCTGCGGGACCGACGAGGGCAAGCGCTGCAACAGCGCCCGCGAGAAGGGTTTGGATACGCATGGTTCAGCGAGCTCCCTGGGCGACGCCGGCGGCGGCCTGGCCGAAGCCGGGCTGACCCAGTTCGAAATCGGATACGGGCTGGTAGGCGGGGTTGGACCGGTCAAAGGCCAGACCGCCGTCGATGAAGACCTGATCGGCGCGGGCGTAGATCGAGAAGGGATCGGCGCTCCAGATCACCACGTCGGCGCGCTTGCCGGGCTCCAGCGAGCCGGTCTCCTTGTCGATGCCGATGGACCTGGCGGCGTTCAGGGTGATCCAGCTGATGGCGTGCTCTTCGGAAATGTTCATCCCGGCGCGGCGACCGGCCGACAGGGCGGCGGCGGCTTCCTGATTGAGGCGCTGGGTCAGTTCGGCGTCGTCGGAGTGGATGACGGCGCACGAGCCCTCGGGCGCGTCGGTCAGGGCGGCGTTCTCCTCGATGCCGTCCAGGGCCTCCATCTTGAAGCCCCACCAGCCGGTCCACATGGCGGCGCAGACGCCTTCACGCGCCAGCAGCGGCGCGATCTTGTAGGCCTCGACCGCGTGATGGAAGGTGGTGACCTTGTAGCCGAACTCCTTGGCCACATCGAGCATGACCGCCATCTCATCGGCGCGGTAGCAGTGGTTCTGGATCAGGATCGAGCCGTCCAGAACACCGGCGAGCGTCTCCAGCTGCAGGTTGCGGGTCGGGGGCGTGCCCTGACCGTCGTCGCGCCACTTGTCCCACTTGGCCTTGTAGTCGCGGGCGGCGATGAAGGCGGCGCGATAGCCGGCGACATTGCCCATGCCGGTGGCCGGGGACTGGTTGCGACCGCCGTAGACGCGCGAAGGGTTCTCGCCGCAGGCCATCTTCAGGCCATAGGGGGCGTTGGGGAACTTCATCCCCTGCATGGTGACGGAGGGGACGTTGCGCACCGTCACGCCGCGCCCGCCGAACAGGTTGGCTGAGCCGGGCAGGATCTGGAGCGTGGTGACGCCGCCGGCGCGGGCGGTGTTGAAGCCGGGGTCCTGCGGCCAGATCGAATGCTCGGCCCAGACCTGGGCCGTGTTCGGGTTGGTGGCCTCGTTGCCGTCGCTCATGCCCTGAACGCCGGGCGAGGGATAGACGCCCAGGTGGCTGTGGATGTCGATGACGCCGGGCGTGACGTAGCGGCCGCGCGCGTCGACCACCTTGTGGCCCGCCGGGACCGGGGTGTCGGCGCCGCCGACCGCGGCGATGCGGCCGTCGGTGACGATGACGACGCCGCCTTCGATCTTCTGACCCGTGCCGGTCAGGACCGTGGCGCCGACCAGGGCCAGGTTCTCACGCGGCAGGCCGCGATAGGTCGAGGGATAGGGGTCGGTGTTGGCCCAGCCGTCCAGGCCCGGGGCCATGGTGCGGTCCTTGGACGTGGGCGCGGCGGCGGCCGTCTCGGTCTTGGACTTTGCATCGCCGGTCGAGGCGCAGGCCGACAGGGCCAGGGCGCCGAGCGCGCAGGTGAGGACAGCGAGGCTCGGGCCTCGCAGACGGTTAAGCAACATGAGCGAGACCCCCTCGCGCCCGCATACGACGGGCTGACAATGGGACGGCATACAAAGGGGCTTCCGTCGCGCCGTAAAGGGGAATTGTCAGGCGCCGGACAGTCGGTCGCGGACCTCGGCGTCGCTCAGGCCCTCGACCTCGATCATCTTCAGCCGCGACTGGCCGCCACGCGCCAGGGTCACATTGCGCTTGGGCAGGCCCAGGGCCTTGGCCAGAAACGCGGTCAGGGCGGCGTTGGCCTCGCCCTCGACCGGCTGGGCGCGCACCCGGACCTTGAGCACTGGCCGCCCGTCGGGATCGACGTCCCAACCGTCGATGCGGTCGGCGGTGGCGCGGGGCGTCAGCTTGATGGCGAGGCGGGCGGTCATGCAGCCTGTTTGGCCCAACTGAGCGCCTGCTCCAAGGCTCCGTCATTCTCCGGCAAGCCGCGCAGCGGCGCCGACCGGGGAACCCAGCGGCGCCCGCAGGGCGACCCGAAGGGCGGCGCGTAGCAGCCAAAACCCACGCGCCGCGCTTGCTGAAAGATCGCCTTCGACGCCGCTGGGTCCCCCGGTCTCGCTCCGCTCGCCGGAGGATGACGAAAGGGGGGATGCGTCGTCCATACGGCCCAAAGAAAACGCGCCGGACGGTTTCCCATCCGGCGCGCTTCGATGTTCAGCTTGTGACTGCCCTTAACCGAGGGCGGCCATCAGCTCCGGCACGGCGGTCTTGTAGTCGGCGACCAGGCCGTAGTCGGCGATCTGGAAGATCGGGGCGTCGGCGTCCTTGTTGATGGCGACGATGACCTTGGAGTCCTTCATGCCGGCCAGGTGCTGGATGGCGCCCGAGATGCCGATGGCGATGTAGAGGGCCGGGGCCACGACCTTGCCGGTCTGACCGACCTGATAGTCGTTGGGGGCGTAGCCCGCATCGACGGCGGCGCGGCTGGCGCCGATGGCGGCGCCCAGCTTGTCGGCCAGGGGCTCCATGACGGCGTGGAACTCGTCGGCCGAACCCAGAGCGCGACCGCCGGAGACGATGATCTTGGCGGCGCCCAGTTCGGGGCGGTCCGACTTGACCATTTCCTCGGAGACGAAGGCGGTCTTGGGCGCTTCCCCGGCGGCGACGCTCTCGACCGAGGCCGAGCCGCCTTCAGCGGCGGCGGCGAAGGCCGTCGGACGCACGGTGATGACCTTCTTGGCGTCGGCCGACTGCACCGTTTCCAGGGCATTGCCGGCGTAGATCGGACGCACGAAGGTATCGGCCGAGACGACCTCGACGATGTCCGAGATCGGCGCCGTGTCCAGCTTGGCGGCGATGCGCGGGGCGAAGTTCTTACCGTCGGTGTTGGCCGGGGTCAGGATGGCGTCGTAGTTCCCGGCCAGGGGCAGGACGGTGGCTTCGACGGCCTCGGCCAGACCGTGAGCGACGGCGTCACCCTCGGCCAGCAGGACCTTGCGCACGCCCGAGATCTTGGCGGCGGCGTCGGCCACGCCCTTGGCGTTCTTGCCCAGGACCAGGACATCCACGTCCGACGACAGGGCCAGGGCGGCCGTCACGGTCTTGTGGGTGGTGTCGCGAACAACCGAACCGTCGTGGTCGGCGATGACGAGAACGGCCATTTACAGAACCCCTGCGTCTTTGAGCTTGGAAACCAGTTCGGCCGCGTCGGCGACCTTGACGCCCGCCGAACGCTTCGGCGGCTCCGTCACCTTCAGGACCTTGAGGCGATCCGCGACATCGACGCCGTAGTCGGCGACCGCCTTGACCGCGATCTCCTTCTTCTTGGCCTTCATGATGTTGGGCAGGCTGGCGTAGCGCGGAGTGTTCAGGCGCAGGTCCACGGTGACAACGGCCGGCAGGGTCGCCGCCACGGTCTGCAGACCGCCGTCGACTTCACGGGTGACAGTCGCCTTGCCGTCGCCGATCACCAGCTTGCCGGCGAAGGTGGCTTGCGGCCAGTCCAGCAGGGCGGCCAGCATCTGACCCACGGCGTTGTTGTCGCCGTCGATCGACTGCTTGCCCAGCAGGACCAGGTCCGGCTTCTCTTCGTCCACGACCGCCTTCAGCAGCTTGGCGACGGCCAGGGGCTCCAGGTCCGTGTCGGACTGGATCAGGACGCCGCGGTCGGCGCCCATGGCCAGGGCCGTGCGCAGGGTTTCCTGGGCCTGGGTCACGCCGATGGAGACGACGACGATTTCCGTCGCCGTGCCCGCCGCGTGATGCTCCTTGCCTTCCTTGAGGCGCACGGCCTCTTCGACGGCGATCTCGTCGAAGGGGTTCATGCTCATCTTGACGTTGGCCAGATCCACACCGGTCTGGTCCGCCTTGACGCGGGCCTTGACGTTGCTGTCGATCACCCGTTTCACCGGGACGAGTACCTTCATGAGCCTATCCACTTGGTCATCGAAATATGGCCCGAGGGATTGGACCGACGAAACCGGCCTGTCAACGTAACGCTACGTGAACTGCGGTCGTGTCGCGGGCGCATTTTTCATCTATGAGACCTGCATGAAACGCTTTCTGACGATCCGCCGCCTCAGCGTCCTGTTCTTCGGCATCTTCGGCCTGATGATCGCGGGCGTCTTCGTGTTCCAGCATTACTGGATGGAGCCCGGCGAGCGCTGCGAGGCCCAGGGCAAGTGGTACGACATCGAAAGCCGCATCTGCGCCCAGCCCATCTCCATCGCCGAGATCACCGGCCGCCCCATCGGCGTGACCCGCGCCCAGGCCTCGGCCGAGAAGAACAAGGAGCTGGTCGAGATCGAGGATCAGCTGAACGCCGAAAAGCGCGCGCGCGCCGCGGCGACCGAGGCGGAACGCGCGCGGGTCGCCGCCCTGCAGCAAAGATAGGCGGCCGTCGTCCCCTCCCCCCTTGAGCAGGGATGGGCGCCCGGCCGCCCTTCTCAGGCCGCGTCGCGCGGGTCGTAGGCGTCGACTTCCCGCCCCATCAGGCCCGTCTCGAAATCCATGAAGATGTCGATCAACTCGTCGACCCCGACCGGCGGCGCCTTGGGACCAAATCGAAAGCGCCAGAAGCTGACGATGTGCTGCACCGCGCCCAGTTGGTCGCCCAGCCGCGCGAACAGGGCCGGCGCCTCCAGCAGAAAGTCGCGGAAGGCCAGGGGCTTGCCGTCGCGCGTCAGCCCGGCGTAGGCGTCGTCATAATAGCGCAGGGTGCGGCTGACCTCGTCGCAGGTCTTCATGATCCGCCCGCGCAGGACGCTGCGGCCACGCTCGATATATTCCTTGGCGGCGCGGTCGCTGGGACCGACGGGCCGAACCGAGCCCACCTCGTCGGCGACGACCACGATGTCGTTCATCAGGCTGGCCAGGGCCCACTTGTAGTAGAGGAAGCCCTTCCAGCAGAAGACGCCCTCCTGATACTGCTCCGGCTCCAGCCGCAAGGTGGCGCGCAGAGCCTCCAGCCGGTCGCCCGGCGCGTTGGACAGGATTTTGGTCGCCATGCGCGCGGTCGAGCCGACCGCCGCCACGTCCCCGCCCATGCTGAGCGTGACCAGGGGCTCGATCTCCTTCTGGACGAAGGCCAGCATCTTTTCGAGATCGGCCTCGCTAAGGGCGAAATAGCAGGGCGCCGCGTCGACCTCGCCGCGCCGCAACTGCTCGCGCAGCAGGAAGGGGTCCAGCGACGGCAGTTGGTCCATCAGCCGCAGGGTCTTCAGATCGGGGTGGTCGGGGGCGATGCCGAACGCCTCCTGCATGGCGCGCTCGAAGCCGATCTGGTTGACGAAGACGAAGCGCCCCCCGGTCTTAAGATCCATGCTGTCGATCGGCACCACCACCTTGGTCGCCACCTGACGCCGACCGGGGAAGGAATCCGTCTCGTTGCGCCGCAGCCGGTGCTTGATGATCAGGGAGGTGTTCAGCGCCGGGGTGCGGAACATGGGACGCTCATGCCAGTCATCGGTCTCCCCGTGCTCGTCATAGACCTTGAGCAGGTTCAGCACCCGCGCGGTCGAGGCGCTGCGACGCAGATGTTCCAGGTTTCGAACGGCGCGATCAGTCATGCCGACGAGCTTGCCCGCAAAACATGACTAACGGCTTAGCTGACAAAGAAAGAGGGCCGCCTCGGTCGAGACGGCCCTGTTCAGTTCGGGAAGGAAGAGGCGGATCAGAAGGTGGTCGTCACCGACAGCCAGAGACGACGCGGCTCCTGATTGTTGGCGTAGAGGTTGGTGTAGGCGATCGCGCCGGTGTTCACATTGCTGACGTAGGAGCCGTAGGAGACGAAGTCCTTGTCGAACAGGTTGTAGATCGCGCCGTTGATCGTGACCGCGTCATTGACCTTGTAGGACCCGCCCAGGTGGAAGACCTCATAGGCCTTGTAGTCGCCCCAGGTGGCCTTGGCGCGGCTGCTGGCGCTGTCCTCGCTGCGATAGCGCTCGCTGCGATATTCGCCGCGCAGCCACAGGTTCAGACGGTCGGTGGCGTTCCAGCGCAGGGCGCTGTTCAGGATGTGCTTGGGCGTGTCCGACAGCGGCAGGCCGGCGTCGTCGCCGCTTTTGATCTCGGTTTCGGTATAGGTGTAGTTGCCGGTCAGGCTCCAGGCCTCGGCCAGGTTCCAGCGGAACGAGGCCTCAAAGCCCTGGGTCTCGGCTTCGTCGATGTTGACCGTCTGCGAGAAGGTCTCGACGTTGGGCCAGAAGCCGTAGTCAGCGCAGTTCGGCAGGGCCTGCTGGCCGGCGGCGTATTGTTCCGGCGTCAGGCCGAACGAGCAGTTGTTCAGCGGCTGACCGCTGGCGATCTTGTCGTCGAAGCTGTTGTGGAACAGCGTCAGGCTGGCGCGGAAATTGTCCTGGTTGTCATAGAAGGCGGCCAGCTCGGTCGAGGTCGAGGTTTCCGGCTGCAGCGTCGGCGTGCCGATGGTCGGACGCGTGCCCTGGCCGGTGAAACCGGTGATGCCGGGCGCGATCTGGTCCAGGCGCGGGGTCTTGAAGCCCTGGCTGACGCCGCCCTTCAGGGTCCACTGCGGCGTGGCGTTCCACACCAGATAGGCGCGCGGGCTGATGTGGTCGCCGAAGATGTTGTGCTCGTCGTAGCGAGCGCCCAGGGTCAGGGCCAGGCTGTCGGTGAAGCGCCACTCGTCTTCGGCGAACAGGGCCCATTGCTGGTGCTCGTAGGGGGCGGGCGCGACGCCGTCGACCATCTCGGCGTCCCAGTACTGGCCGCCGATGGTGAAGGTGTGGTTCTTCCAGCGCGAGAACAGCTTAGTGTCGAAGACGGTGTTGGTCGCCGTCAGGGTGCGCGGATCGCCGGCCTTGCCGCCGCCCGGCACGTTCGACGGCAGGATGCGGCCCAGGGTCTCGCGCTCGTTGCGCGACAGGCTGCTCTGGAGCTCGCCGAAGCCCAGGCGCCAGTTGTGCGACAGCACCAGCTCTTCCTGGTTGAACTCCATCTCCGGGCCATAGCCCGAGGTGCCCAGGGTGCCGAGTTGGGCGGTCGAGTTGTCGTACCACTGACGCGTGACGTCATAGTCCAGCATCAGGTCGTGGTCGGCGTGCGGCGTCAGGGTCAGACGGCCGCCCAGAGACCAGATCTCGTTCTCGACCGGCGAAGGACCGCGCTTGGATACGCCGACTTCCGTTCCGGCGTCATTGTCATAGGTCAGGTTCGAAGCGTCGCGGGTCTGATAGCGGCCGCGCACGGCCATGCCGAGCAGGTCCTTCACCAGAGGACCGGTGGCGTAGAAGTCGCCGCCGTGCATGTCGCCGAAGCTAGAGTCTTCCTGGACGGTGGCGTTGGCGCTGAAGGCGCCGGTCCAGACGTCACCGACCTTGCGGGTGATGATGTTGACCACGCCGCCCATGGCGTCGGATCCATAAAGGGTCGAAACCGGGCCGCGCACGACCTCGATGCGCTCGATGGCCGACATCGGCGGGATGAAGCTGGTCGTGGTCTCGCCGAAGCCGTTCGGGGTGATCGAACCGGCGGCGTTCTGACGACGGCCGTCAATCAGGATCAGGGTGTAGTCCGACGGCATGCCGCGGATGGAGATGTTCAGGCCGCCCGTCTTGCCCGCCGAGGCGCCGACATCGACGCCCTCGATGTTGGCCAGGGCTTCAGCCAGGCTCTGGTGGCGTTCGCTTTCGAGCTGCTTGCGCGTCAGGACGCTGATCGAGGCCGGAGCCTGGGTGATGCGCTGCTCGAAGCCCGCGGCCGTGACGACGACGTCGGCGACCTGGGTCGTGGTCTGGGTCTGGTCGATGACGACCTCTTCCGCCGTCGCGGCCTGACCCGTGGCGAGGACGGCCAGCGCGGAGGCGGCCAGAAGGGTCGAGCGACGAGAAGCAGTGAAGGAAGACATGAATGGCCCCGGTTGATTTGCGAGCGCCTCTCAACAGCAATGACGAAGGCGTGACAACCGGGGTGTGCGAATAGGTCGCAATTGCGTCGCAGCGTCACGGCGCTGGCGCGGCTCGAACGGCGGGCCTAGAAGGCGGACATGGAAATCTTCGACATCCTGATCCTCGTCGCCATCGCGGCCGTGACCATCACCCTCGGTTTCGGGGTCTATACCCTGTATCGCGGCGGCGACTTCGCCCGCACCAACTCGAACAAGCTGATGCGCCTGCGCGTCGTGCTTCAGGCCGTGGCCGTCCTGCTGCTGATGGGCGGGCTGTGGTGGAAGTCCACGCACGGCGGCTGATTGAAACCCAGGGGGACAGGCCGATGGTCACGCTGAACAAGATCTACACGCGCACCGGCGACGGCGGAAAGACCCGCCTGGCCTCGGGCGCGCCCGTATCCAAGACCGACCTGAGGGTCGAGGCCTATGGGACGGTGGACGAACTGAACGCCGTCCTCGGCGTGGCCCGCCTGAACAGCGGCCAGAACGACCGCATCGACGCCATGCTGGGCCGCATCCAGAACGAACTGTTCGATCTCGGCGCCGACCTGGCCACGCCGCTGGAGCCGGCCCCCAAGTGGGAGGCCCTGCGCATCATCGCCTCTCAGGTCGAGCGGCTGGAAACCGAAATCGACTGGATGAACGAGAGCCTGAAGCCGCTGGACAGCTTCATCCTGTCGGGCGGCTCCCCCCTGTCGGCCCATCTGCACCTGGCGCGCACCGTCTGTCGCCGGGCCGAGCGCGACGCTATCCGTCTGATGGAATCGGGAGAGCAGGTGAACCCGGACGCCGTCCGCTATCTGAACCGCCTGTCCGACCACCTCTTCGTCGCCGCCCGCCGCGCCAACGCCAACGGCGCGGCCGACATCCTGTGGAAGCCCGGCGCGACACGCTGAGGCCCCGAAGCCAGGACAGGCCAAAGAAAAACCCCGCGCCGGCGACGGCGCGGGGTTTCTGCTGTCAGGCCTTAGACGGACCTTAGTAGCGGTAGTGTTCCGGCTTGAACGGACCCTCGGTCGGGACCGAGATGTAGTCGGCCTGTTCCTGGGTCAGGGTGGTCAGCTTGGCGCCCAGCTTGGCCAGGTGGAGGAAGGCGACCTTCTCATCCAGGTGCTTGGGCAGGGTGTAGACCGAGTTCTCGTAGGACTTGGCGTTGGTCCACAGTTCGATCTGGGCCAGGGTCTGGTTGGTGAAGGACGCCGACATCACGAAGGACGGGTGGCCCGTGGCGTTGCCCAGGTTCACCAGACGGCCTTCCGACAGCAGGATGATCTTCTTGCCGTCCGGGAACTCGATGTGGTGGACCTGCGGCTTGATCTCGTCCCACTTGAAGTTCTTCAGGGCGGCGACCTGAATTTCCGAGTCGAAGTGGCCGATGTTGCAGACAATGGCGTTGTTGCGCATCGCCCGCATGTGCTCGAGGCGGATGACGTCCTTGTTGCCCGTCGTGGTGACGAAGATGTCGGCCTTGTCGGCGACGTCTTCCAGGGTCTGAACCTCATAGCCTTCCATGGCGGCTTGCAGGGCGCAGATCGGGTCGATTTCGGTGACGATCACGCGGGCGCCGCCGTTGCGCAGCGAAGCGGCCGAGCCCTTGCCTACGTCGCCGTAGCCGCAGACCACGGCGACCTTGCCCGACAGCATGACGTCGGTGCCGCGACGGATGGCGTCGACCAGGCTCTCACGGCAGCCGTAGAGGTTGTCGAACTTGGACTTGGTGACGCTGTCGTTGACGTTGATCGCCGGGAAGGGCAGCTCGCCGCGCTCGGCCATCTGATACAGGCGGTGAACGCCCGTGGTCGTCTCTTCCGACACGCCGCCGATGGCGTCGCGGATGGCCGAGTAGAAGCCGGGCTTCTCGGCGATGTAGCGCTTCATGACGGAGAAGAGGGCTTCTTCTTCCTCGTTCTGCGGGTTCGACAGGACCGAGATGTCCTTCTCGGCCTTGGGGCCAAGCACGCACAGCAGGGTGGCGTCGCCGCCGTCGTCGAGGATCAGGTTGGGATAGCCGCCGTCAGCCCATTCGAAGATCTTGTGGGCGTAGTCCCAGTATTCCACCAGGGTCTCGCCCTTGGTGGCGAAGACCGGCGTGCCGTTGGCGGCGATGGCGGCGGCGGCGTGGTCCTGGGTCGAGAAGATGTTGCACGAGGCCCAGCGCACTTCGGCGCCCAGGGCTTCCAGCGTCTGGATCAGAACCGCCGTCTGGATGGTCATGTGCAGGCTGCCGGCGATGCGGGCGCCCTTCAGCGGCTTGGCGGCGCCGAACTCGTCGCGCAGAGCCATCAGGCCCGGCATTTCGGTTTCGGCGATGGCGATTTCCTTGTTGCCGAAATCGGCCAGGGAAATGTCGCGAACGATGTAGTCGGTCATGAAGGGGTTCTCGCGGCGGGGATTTTCAAGGCGCCGCTATAGCGCGCCCGGCTCTCAGGAGCAATCAACACATAAGGATACCTTTATATGACAGGGTGCAGCGCCCCGCGACGACGCACTAAGGGATTCTACGCAGCCCTCTCTTAAGAGGGGCAATACCCCTAAGCTTGAAAGGGATAAGCAGGCGCGCTCCCCTGCGCCGGCGTAGGTAGCGAGACGACATCATGGCGGGCGAAAACATCGGCCACCGCATGGGCTTCATGGGTCTGGGACAGGCCTCCAGCGGCTATCGCGCCATGGGCCCCCTGCTGCGCCGCGAGACGCCGCGCGCCCTCGCCGCCTTCTATGACCGGGTGCGGGCCGAGCCGACGACCCGCCGTTTCTTCCGCGAAGAGGCCCACATCGCCGCCGCCAGCAAGGCCCAGGAGCGCCACTGGGACGCCATCATCGACGGCCGCGCCGACGAGGACTACGCCAAGTCCGTGCGCACCATCGGCCATGTCCACGCCCGCATCGGGCTGGAGCCGCGCTGGTACATCGGCGGCTACAGCGTCATCCTGGCCCACCTGACCCGCGCCATCGCCCAGCGCCCGCGAAAGTTCTGGGCCAACAGGCGCGAGCACGACCGCGTCACCGCCGAGGCCATCGCCGAACTGACCCAGCGCGTCATGCTGGACATGGACCTGGCCATCTCCATCTACCTCGACGTGCTGCAGGAGCAACGCGACAAGGTCCAGGCCGCCCATGACGAGGCCGAGGCCCGTCAGACCGAGGTGGTCCGCGCCCTGGGCGCCGCCCTGCACGACCTGGCCGAAAACGACCTGTCGACCACCATCCCCGGCGTCTTCCCCGAACAATACCGCAGCCTGCAGAATGACTTCCACGCAGCCACCCGCGCCCTGCGCACCGCTGTCCGCGCCGTGGCCGACAGCGTCGAAAGCCTGAGCGCCGGCTCCAACCAGTTGGCCACAGCCTCCGAGGACCTGGCCAGCCGCACCGAGCGTCAGGCCGCCAATCTGGAGCGCACCGTCAACGAGGCCGACGCCATCGCTCGCGCCGTGGCCTCGACCGCCGACAACGCCCGTCAGACCGCCGAGGCCCTGGCCGCCGCCCGCGTCGACGTCGAGGAAAGCAGCCAGGTGGTCGGCGAGGCGGTCAACGCCATCCACGCCATCGCCGAATCCTCGACCGGCATCGCCCGCTTCACCAGCCTGATCGACGAGATCGCCTTCCAGACCAATCTGCTGGCCCTGAACGCCGGGGTCGAGGCGGCGCGCGCCGGCGACGCCGGTCGCGGCTTCGCCGTCGTGGCCCAGGAAGTCCGCGCCCTGGCGCAGCGCTCGTCCGAGGCCTCGGGCGAAATCCGCACCCTGATCTCGACGTCTTCGGCCCAGGTGGCGCGCGGGGTCGATCTGGTCGAACGCACCGGCGAGGCGCTGGAGCGGATCGGCGGTCGCGTGGTCGCCATCGACGGCCTGGCCAGCGGCATCGCCGGTTCGGCCCAGGAACAGGCCGAGGGCCTGGCCCGCGTCCGCCGCACCATGGGCGAGATGGACGACATCACCCAGCAGAACGCGGCCATGACCGAAGAAGCCACCGCCGCCGCCCGCCAACTGGCCAACGAGGCCGTCAGCCTGAACCAGCAGGTCGGCCGCTTCCGTCTGGATCGCGCCGCCGCCGCCCCGCACCTGCGTGCAGTGGGCTGAGCCCGCTTTAGACACTGGCGTCCAGCCCCGGACGCGGCTTAACTCCCCCCAGTTCGAAGGGGGAGTTTCGACCATGAAGACCATGCTGACCGGCGCCGTCTGCGCGCTTGCGCTTGCCGCAGCCCTGGCCACCGCCTTGCCCGCCGCCGCCCAGACCGCTGCGCCCGAGGCCGGCGCCGTGACCCTGATCCAGGCCGGGCGGCTGCTGGACCATCCCGGCCGCGCGCCGCGCGGGCCTTCGACCCTGGTGGTGCGCGACGGCAAGGTGGTCGAGATCCGCGACGGCTTCGTCGACGCCGCCGCCTTCCCCGGCGCGACCGTGGTGGACCAGCGCGACCGATTCGTCCTGCCCGGCCTGATCGACAGCCATGTTCACCTGGTGTCCGACGTAGCCGGTCAGGCCGGCTTCCTGGCCGAGATCACCGACAACCTGCCGTCGCGCGCCTACAGCGCCGCCATGAACGCCCGCAAGACGCTGATGGCGGGCTTCACCACCGTCCGAAACCTGGGCGACAGCGGCGGCGTCACCCTGGCCCTGCGCGAGGAGACGGCGGCGCACCGCCTGCCCGGTCCGCGCATCATCGACGCCGGCGCCAGCATCTCGACCACCTCGGGCCACATGGACGGGCGGCTAGGCTTCAACGACGACTTCCGCGAGCACATTGCGCACGACAACGTCTGCAACGGCGCTGAAAGCTGCCGCGAGGCCGTGCGGCTTCAGGTCGGGCGGGGCGTCGATCTGATCAAGATCGCCACCACCGGCGGGGTCAACAGCCGCATCGGCGCCGGCCTGGGCGCCCAGATGTTCGACGACGAGGCCAAGGCCCTGATCGACACGGCCCACCTCTATGGCAAAAAGGTCGCCGTCCACGCCCACGGCGTCGACGGCATCAACCTTGCCCTGCGCATGGGCGCCGACTCGATAGAGCACGGCACCATCTTCGACGACGAGACCCTGCAACTGCTGCGTCGTACCCGCGCCTATTACGTCCCGACCCTGTCGGTGGTGAACGGCTACACCGAGCGGCTGGCCGCCGATCCCGAGGCCTATCCGCCCGAGGTCCTGCCCAAGATCCGTTGGCGCATCGAGATCACCGGCCAGTCGCTGCAACGCGCCGTGCCCGCCGGGGTCCGCATCGCCTTCGGCACCGACGCGGGCGTATCCAAGCACGGCCGCAACGCCGACGAGTTCGAACTGATGGTCAAGAACGGCATGACCCCCGCGACCGCTATCGAGGCCGCCACCGTCAACGCCGCCGACCTGCTGGGCCTGACCGACGAGGTGGGCGTGCTGGAGCCCGGCAAGCGCGCCGACGTCATCGCCGTGGCGGGCGATCCGCTGACCGACGTCACCACGCTGAAAACCGTGGCCTTCGTCATGCGCGACGGCCGGATCTACAAGGACGAGCGCTAGGGCCGACGCGCCACGGCGTGTGGCCCCGGCCTGGCTGCCGCCGACCGGACGGTCATTCGCGAGACACGGTCAGGTGAAAGGTCCCGGTCTCATTTCGGCGCGCCATGGCGCGCGGCTGGAAGGGAAGAATGACGAAGGTCATGTCGCGATCCGCCTTCAGCTTGGCCGTTCCGCCGTCGATCTCACCTCGGTGCAGGGCCGCGCCGCTGTGGTCGGCGGCGTCGCTGACATTGACGTAGAGGTTGGCGCTGTCGGACTGGAAGGTCACGGTCAGGGTCTGTCCGGCGGCGACCGGCACGGCATAGACCGGCGCCTTGTAGCCGACGACCGCCCCCGTGACGGTGGTTGAGCCGCTGCGGTCGAACGTCAGGGGCGTCAGTGCGCCCCCGTTCGCTGTGAACTGTTGGGCGTTGGCCATGTCCACGGGCGGCAGGGCGGCAGGGGCTGGAGCAGCGGCAGGCGGCGCGGGGGGCGTCTCGGCCTTTTCCGGTTCGCCAGAACCGCACGCGGCCAGCAGAGCCAGTCCAGTCAGACCGAACACGGAGGACGGGATCAGTTTCAGCATCGAGAAGCTCCGACGTTTCATGGTTGAAAGGATGTCATGTCCGCCAACCACTATGGCGGCTGACCGGTTCATTGGCATCCGCCCTTCGATGGGCCGATGCTACCGTCCCGGTCGCCGGGTCATGGCCGAGGCTGGGGCCAGTTGCAGGCCGCGTGCTTCGAGGCCGGCCGTCCAGCGGGCGGCGGCTTCGACGGTGACGGGATAGGAGAAGCCGGTTCCAAGCGCCGCGCCACGCGTCTTGGCGGCGGCCTCCAGGGCGTTCAACTGGCCCATGATGGCGGCGGGGCTCTGCTGCTCGTCGATGATGCGGTCGGCGCTGGCGCGGGCGAAGGCGCCGGGCTTCCTGCGCATGGAGCCGTCGTCGAGGAAGGCCAGGCCGCGCTGACGCAGCACGCCCAGCATGGCGCCCATGCCCTCGTCCGAGGTCGCGAAACGGTCGCCCAGATAGTTGGTCACGCCGAAGTAGCCCGTGGCGCGGCCCAGCAGCCAGTCCAGCTTGGCCTCGACGTCGTCGGCGCCGCCGCTGGACAGCAGGGTATAGGGACCGGGGTCGTTGTCGGGATAGCCGGTCGGCTCCATCGGCAGCTCGATCATCACCTCGTGACCCTGGGCGCGGGCCATGTCGATCCAGGCCTGAAGCCCCTCGGCGTAGGGCACGAAGCTGAGCGTCACCTCGGCGGGCAGGCGCTCGATGGCGGCGCGGGTGGTGACGGCGTTCAGGCCCAGACCGCCGACGACCAGGGACACCATGGGCTTGCCGTTCGAGCGGAAGGGGCGGGCATAGGCCTGGGCCGGGACGCGGCCGTCGGGGGCGATGCGCGGCAGGGGGCCGTTGGGGCCGGGCGAGAACAGGCCCGCGATCGGGGCCTTGGGCAGGGGATTGGAGGGCGCGCGCACCGGGGCGGCGATGGCCGAACCGCCCGCCACGCTGGCGCCGTCCGGCAGGGTGATCAGGGCCTCGCCGCCGGCGGCGCCATTGGGGTCCAGCAGGGCGGGATCGCCGCCGGCCATGTCCTGATAGAGGTCCAGGCCGCTCATGGCGAAGGCGTCGGCGCCGGTCGGCGCGGTCTCGGTCACGGTCGGGCGCTGCAGGGCCACACGGGCCGAGGGCGCCCCCGCGCGCGGATCGCCCAGGACGGCCACGAACAGCACCCCGGCGGCCAGAACGAAGACGCCCGCGGCGGCGACCGCGACCGGCGGCTTCTTCAGCGCGGCGACAAGGGTGTCCAGCGTCACGCGCGCGCGCGCCTCCGGCGGCAGGCCGGCGGCGGCGGCGAGAGCGGACTGGCGCTTGGCGAACATGGACAGGGCGGCGCTCGAACGACGGTGACGGGGCGGAGAACCGCACGACACGGTTCCCCTCGCCTTCACTTATCCCCAGCGCCGGTTAAGAAACCCTAACAGCCCGTTCACCACGTTGACGCCCTGCCCCGGATCGGGCCGGTTGGGATCAGTCCGGCGTCGCGTCGTCCGGCGCATCAGTATCGACCTCGGCCGTTTCGACCGGCTTCGTGCCCGGCGCGGTGACGACGATAGTGTCGGGCGCGGCGGCCAGCTTGCTCAGGTCGCCGCCCGCGCGCAGCACGTCCAACGCGCGTTGCAGCTGATAGTCCTTGGTCTTGTCGAAGTCCTTGCCCGGCGCTTCGTGCGGGGTGTGCGGCCCCTTGCGCTCGGCGCCGATGGAGGAGTCCAGCGCCGTGGCGTAGGCGGCCTCGGAATAGATGAAGCTGGAGCGCGAGACGATGCGGGCCTCGGCCTCGGAACGCGCCACTTCCAGATCCGGCTCGATGCCGATCTTCTGGATCGAGCGGCCCGACGGCGTGTAGTAGCGCGCCGTGGTGATCGACAGGGCGCCGTCCTGGCCCCCGCGCAACGGGATGACCGTCTGCACCGAGCCCTTGCCGAAGCTGGTCAGGCCCACGACCGTCGCCCGCTCCTGATCCTTCAGGGCGCCGGCCACGATTTCCGACGCCGAGGCCGAGCCGTAGTTGATCAGGACCACCAGCGGCAGGCCGCCGGTCAGGTCGCCCGGCTTGGCGGCGTAGCGCTCGATATCGTCGGGTTTGCGGCCGCGCTGGCTGACGATCTCGCCGCGCTCCATGAAGGCGTCCGACACGTCGATGGCGGCGTTCAGCAGGCCGCCGCCGTTGTTGCGCAGGTCCAGGACGAAGCCCTTGAGGCCCGGCTTCTCGCGCTTCAGCCGCTCGATGGTCTCGGTCAGCTCGCGGCCGGTGTTCTCGTTGAAGGTCGAGATGCGCAGGTAGCCGAAATCACCTTCCAGACGCCCGGTCACGGATTCGACCTTGATGACCTCGCGCACCAGGACCACTTCGCGCGGCTCCTCGCCGTCGCGCAGGAAGGTGACGGTGACGCTGGCGCCGATGGCCCCGCGCAGCTTTTCGGACACCTCGGACACCGTCAGGCCGGCGGCGTTCTGACCGTCGATGGCGCTGATGACGTCGCCCGCCTGGACCCCGGCGCGACCGGCCGGGCTGTCGTCCATCGGCGAGATGACCTTCACCAGACCGCCCTCGGAGGTAATGGTCAGGCCGACGCCCGAATATTCGCCCGTGGTCCGCTCGCGCAGGTCGCCATAGGACTTGGGCGGCAGAT
>RCUP01000315.1_pt1 | contig 40236 bp, 36 predicted proteins | sample 2166341 | NCBI WGS metagenome assembly RCUP01 (sample SAMN09932325, study PRJNA488358) | compost metagenome | isolation source: compost soil in succinonitrile-enriched | place: Germany: Experimental Botanical Garden | reverse complement strand
GCTCAATGGTAGAGCTGTAGCTTCCCAAGCTACTGACGAGGGTTCGATTCCCTTCGCCCGCTCCATGTGCCGCAAGGCTTTGCGCCGCATCCAGGCGCTCCCAGTATCCGAGGCGCTCCGCAATCTGCGGTCATTCCTGGTCCAAGGCCCTGGATAGCCTGTGCATCCTCCGAATGTCTCGATCTTTCTCAGCCAGCTGCGCCTCACTAGACTGAGCGGTCCATCTGGCCGCGTGCCTGTTCTGCACTGTTGAGCTGCGCGGTATGTTCTGCGGCCCTGTCGGCAAAGGCTTGGCCTCGCGCAGATTCCTGCAGGCGCTCCACGGCCTGTTGCAGGCGCTCTGGGTCTCCGGCGTTGGCCAGCAGTGCATTGACCTGCGGGTCGCGTCCTTCTTCCATGGAAAGTGAGCTGGATGACGAACCACGTTCCTTCGGTACATCGACAGGTTCACGGGGGGCATCACGGGACGTGTTCTGCTGGCGCTCGAGTTTGTCGATGCTTTCGCGGATTTCCCGTGGTGTGTCGGTCAGTCCACCAAGCTCGGACGCGTTCACGCGCTCGCCGGTAACGCGATACGCCGTATCGCTGGCCCACGATGCGCAGGTATTCGTATAACCCCAGGTTACCTTTTCACGCGATGCTGCCTCGAACTCGCGCAACTGTTCGGCGGACAAGGAGTAATAGCGGCTTGCTGTTGCCTCGAAGTTGTTCTCGATGCCGCGACGGATGTCGGTGGCGGGCGGCGCGGTCTCCTTGCTGAAGCGCGGATGGTCTGCGGGCCAGAGCCCGTAGGCCTCGGTCTTGCCGTCACGGGTGATGGTGAGCCAGGAGTGCCCATCAATCAGGGGGGCCCCGGGCTCCGTGTTCGTATGAATGCCCAGTACCGCGCGCTCTTCGGGTTGCTTCTCGTGATCAGACATCCGTATCCTCCTGCGTGTGCGCGGTGATCAGGGATAGACCTGTTTCTCGCCGTCGGAATGCACAACGACCACACGTGATCCGTCGTAGGGGAGGTGCACTTCCGCCTGCCACGAGTCATCCAGTGGGATCACCGATTTGGCCATGGGTTCGCAGGGGGCACCCACTGCGCAGCGTCCAATGACCACGCGCAACGTGTCGCCGACGCGCTCGTAATCCACGCCGCCGGAGTAGTGGCTGCTTTCAGGCCGGACCTTGTAACGCAGCACGATCTCGGTCGCTGAGTGCTCTTGAACGCTGATGGGCTCGACCATCGATTGCGAATAAACCGGATTCATCCTTGCTCCTGAGCATGCGGGAAGGGCGATGACGAAAAGCACGACCATTGCCATTGCCTTGAATGCAGGTCGGCGTGGCTTCTTGAGTGACATGTCCACAACGGGTCTCTTGTGTCCATCCATGAGCCGCGATCTAACCATGTTGTGCATTTAGTGCGCAAGCATAGGTGAAACTCATTAAGTCAATGTGAGTATGTCTGAGGCAGGAATGTGCGGAATGGGCGGTATGTATCAAGTCCCTGTTTTCCGGAGAGGTCTTGGGTCGCATCCCAAGCTGTTGGCCCAGGAGTTGCGAGAAGAGCTCGGGATGGAGCTCGCAGATGACGAGCAGGAGGATGCCGTGTTCCTGCTGCTTGCGAATGTCGTTTGCCAAACAGGTCCCGTCTGCGCCGTCTTGGCGTGGAGATCGCGGAACTGAAAATCCCCTTCGCTCCCCCTTCGGCCTTCCGGTTCCTGTCGAGCCGATGGTTCAGTTGTTGCTTGGTTTGGAAATGCTAAAAGATCGTTAGCTAGAGATTTTCATCATCCGTTGTCCGGAGCGCGAATGATCGCTGCACTTGTGCCAATCAGACGGTGCTTTGATTTTTCAGGGCGATCCAACCGGACAGAGTTCTGGTCTTTCTTTCTGCTTGCTGCTCTCGTCGCGGCGCTCAGCTATAGCTTGGACAATGCCGGATACTGGCTGATCGGCACCGATCTACACAGCTGGGAACTGTCCTCGCTTCTCGGGGATGTGGGACGGGTGGTAGCGTTGGTTGCACTCATGCTTTTCCCTCTGCCAATGCTCGCGCTGACCGTTCGAAGACTGCACGACATTGATGAGTCTGGGTGGTTCGTGGTGATTGCGTTGGTTCCTCTAGGGGTGTTCGTTCTGTTTCCGGTGATGCTTCTTCCCGGCAGCGAGGAAGTGAATAGATTTGGTTGACCACCATGGACCCTCCTGCTTCGGTTGGGCGGGTTGGGATTGGATTCCCATCGCACGTTCCAGGCTGACAGCCCGGATGGGATGACCCTGAGGCCGCCCGTGGGCGGCCTTCTCCGTGCTCAGTCCTCGTTCTGCACGTACTCCAGCTCTTCCCGCAACGCATTGAGGTTGAGCATCAGCAGCTTCGAGGCCAGGCGGATGTCGCGACGGTCATAGCGCGCCTGCGATTCGTGGTCGCGGGCAACCAGGCCGGCGCCTGGCATCAGGTGCAGGCGCTGCGCGCGGCGGACCAGGCAATCCAGCCCGAACACACGTGACAGCATGCGGCCGAGGATCACCCGTCCGGCCTGGCCCAGGTTGTCGGTGTCGATGCCATCGAGCTGCCGCACCTGCGCTGCCGCGTGGCGGGTGTGGGGGTTCTCGCGCAGCACCTCGCCCAGGCCCGGCAGGCCACCGACGTGCATCTCGCGCAGCGCGATGTCGGCCAGGTGCTGGCAGAGCAGGTCGTTGGTGCCGTCGAACAGGGTGTAGACCCGGGCATCCAGCAGGGCGTTGGCTGCGATGTTGTCTGCGCCGGTGCGATAGCCCTCGCCACCGCACAGCTGCTGGTAGTCGATGGCCGATTCCAGCATCAGTTCCGATGACAGCACCTTGGTCGCCAGCGATGCGAACATGCTGCCAGCGATGTCGTGGCGGTAGTCCTCTTCCAGCAGCAGGTGATGGTAGAGCGCGTTGCAGATCACGTAGTGGTTGCGGATGCGCGACACCTTGTAGCGCACATAGTCGATGTCGTACAGGCAACCCTTGCCGATCTGCCGCCCCTTGGTCTGCGCCAGTGCCTCGCGGTACAGCCTGCGCAGGAAGCCGCTGGACATCGCCGCCTTGCTGAAGCGGGAGGCGCACAGGATCTCGGCGGTATCGCCCAGGCCGCTGCGGCGCTTGTCCAGCCGCCGCTGCGCCGGCACCAGAATGTCGATGTCGTTGAGGCCATACCCGAGGTTCTTCAGGCCCAGGCTGTCGTATACCTCGGTGGTCACGAAGCCACCTTCCGAACGCCGATGGACGAAGTAGCCGAATTCCTTGCCGGCGTACTGCCGCGCGCATACGATCCACCAGTCGGCCTGCGCGCTGAATGCCTGCCAGTGTTTGCTGCCACGCACGTGATAACCGGCATCGGTTTCTTCGTAGGTGGTCTTCATCCGCGCCAGGCTCGAACCGAATTCCGGCTCGGTGAAGGCGATGCCGCCGATCACCGGATTCTCCTGGAAGTCGTCGAAGACTTCTTCCTGCAGTGCCGGTGATCCGGACAGTGCCACGTTGCGCAGGAACAGCACGGTGACGATCATCGTGTACATGCCCAAGGGCAGGTTGTACTCGGAAACGATCTCGATCACCTCGCACATCTCGCGATGGCTGTGCCGGCCGGCGTGCGTAGCCGGAATCGCCGGCAGGCAGATGCCCTGGTCCATCAGTTCGGTCCAGCGCTCCTTCGGCAGTGGCTGTTGCGGCAGCACGCGGCTGTCGAACGCCGGCAGCGCATCCTGGATCTGCCGGAGGAAGGTTTCGGTATCGCGGTGTGTCCTGGTCAGCATGGTTCCCTCATTGCCAATGACTGTGCGTACGCTTCGGTGAAGAAGATCGACAGCGCCTGGCGGCGTGCGCTGTCGATCTCCCGTGTGGTGTTGGCGGTGTAGTCGAAATGCACCATCACGCAGCGGCCGCTGGCGACCAGCTGCCCGTACTGCAGCGCGCTCTGCACGATCGACAGCGACGATCGGCCGATCGCATCGATACGGGTCTCGATCTCGACGTCGTGGCTGGCACGGATCTGCTTGAGAAAGTCGATCTCGTAGCGGCGCAGGATCAGGCTCAGGTCGCGCATGTTTTCGCTCTGGCTGAACTGCAGGAAGATCGGCAGCCGCCCGTGCTCGAACCAGACCGGCAGCGCGGTGTTGGTCACGTGGCCGAGCACGTCGACTTCTGAAAAGCGGGGCGAGATGGAAATGCGCATGGTTGGCCTCGGAGGGGGAAGGGATGCGGGCGCTAGTCCGCGTGCCGCGGAGCGCGTGCCGCCCACGGCAGCAGGACAGCGGCCAGATGCAGCGCGGCGCTGAGCCAGAGCGCGCCATCAAGGCCGATGCGATCGGCGATCGCGCCGGCGGCGACCGGACCGATCGCCTGACCTGCAGCGAAGGCCAGGTTGAACAGCGCCATCGCGCGACCGATGCGTGCTGCGGGCAGGTTCTGCCGGACCAGCACCGCAATCGCAGCCGCAGCGATGAACACGCTGGATCCGAACACGGCCGCTGAAACGAAAAGGCTGGCGGTACTGCCCAGCAGGGGCGCCAGCGTACCCAGCAGCGAAATCGCGCAGCACAGTGACAGCGTGTAGGCACCGGGCCACTGTCCGAGGGCGCGACGCCACAGCAGGCCCGAACCGAGGATGGCGACGCCCAGCACGCTCCACACCGCCACACCCGACTGCCAGGACAGGCCGTGTTCGCGCAACCAGGCGAAGATGAAAGTGAGGTAGATGATGTAGCCGCCGGCCCAGCAGAAATACGCGGCAAGGCAGACGCCGAGGTGCTGTAGTGGCAGTGGTCCGCTGCGATCCACCTCGGCCGTGGCTGCCGCTTCCTGCACCTGGCCGGCCAGCCGCAATGGCCACAGCGAGGCGAGCAGTCCCACCGCGCCCAGCGCCAGCCACGCCTGCGGCCATGCCGAAGGGCCGCGCAGTGCCAGCAGCGGCGCCACTGCCAGCCCGGCCGCGACGATGCCGATGCCTGCACCACCAAAGAACAGCCCGGTGGCCGCACCGCGCCGTGCCGGTGCGTGGCGGTAATGCAGCAGCACCAGGGTGCTACCGCACGCCGACACCCAGGCCGCGCCGATGCCGTTCAGCGCGCGCTGGCTGCTCAGCCATGGCAGCGCCCCGCTGGCGCCGGTTGCGGCCAGGGTGAACAGGCACAGGCCCAGCCCCACCTGGAACAGGCGGCGTGCGCTGACCCGGTGCAGCAGGGCATAGGCCGAGGCGGCTCCCAGCACATAGCCCAGTGCATTGGCGGTGTTGAGCCAGCCGGCCTGCGCGTAACTCCAGTGCAGGTCCTCGCGCATGGCCGGCAGCAGCAGCGCGTAGGCAAAGCGGCCGAGGCCGTTGGCCACCGCCATCGACAGGCACAGGGCGAAGGCGGGCCACAGCGAGGGCAGCGCGCTGCGTGCTGACGCCAGGACAGTGGCATGTGGCCCTGAATGCATGTTGCTGGCGTCTCCTGATCAGTGCGTCCCCCATTAGAACGGTCTTGGCCTAGACTGCGAGGTGTCCTGATTGACAAAAAAGAATCCGGAATGGACACGCCCGAATTCGTCATCGCCGTCCTCGACGGCACCCTTGCAGCCAGCGTCGGCGCGACCCTGGACGTGCTTGACTTCGCCAACCGCTCGGCCGAGCGGCTGGGCCGACCGGCATTGCGTTGGCGGGTCGTCGGCAGCCGCCGCCATCTGCGCCTGAGCAACGGCATGACCCTGCGCGCGGATCCGCTGTCGAGCATCGGCGACGGTGACCCTGGTGTGCTGGTGATTCCCAGCCTCGGCCTGGACGGCATGCTCGACGTCAACGGACACGAGCCCTGCGGACTGGACGCGCGCTACACAGATGGCATCGCCCTGCGTCGCCTGGCGATGGTCGATGCGCAGCAGTTGGCACGGCTCGCCCGGCAGTTCCACGAGCGCGGTGGACGTACGTGCGCCAGTTGCTCGGGCGTGCTGGTGCTGGGCGAGGCTGGGTTGCTGGACGGGCGTCGCATCACCAGCCACTGGGCGTTGTCCAGCCTGCTGCGTCGTCGCTTCCCGCGCGCGCGGCTGGACCCGGCCTGCATGGTGGTCGAGGACGGACGCCTCACCACCGCCGGCGCGGCGATGGCGCAGATGGACCTGATGCTGCATCTGGTACGGCAGTACGCGGGCCGCGAAGTGGCCGAAGCGGTCATGCGTTTCCTGCTGGTCGACAGCCGCAGCACGCAGGCGCGCTACATGGCGTGGCAGGGTGCCGACCATGACGATGACACTGTGCGCCGTTTCGAATCGTTGATCGAAACCAGTCTGCCGCATCCGCTGGGCATGGAAGAGGCCGCGCAACGCCTGCATCTGACCACCCGCACGTTGGCGCGACGGGTACATCGGGTCACCGGCAGTTCGCCGCGGGTGCTGGTGCAGGCGGTGCGCATGCGCATGGCGCAGCGCCTGCTGGAGATGACCGACCTGTCCATCGATGACGTTGCCGAACGGGTCGGTTATGCCAATGCGACATCGCTGCGCAAACTGACCCTGAAGATGACCCGGTTGACGCCGGCGTTGCTGCGCAGGCAGCTCTGATGCCGCTGGCACGCACCGGAGGCTGAGGCACCTGCACATCATCCAGACGCAACGTCGCCACGCTATGCTGCGCGCCTGCCGACCGATCCCACTGCGATGAAGCTCGCCATCCTGTCCCGCAACACCCGGCTGTACTCCACCCGTCGGCTGGTCGAGGCCGCGCGCGCGCGTGGCCATACCGTACGCATCCTCGATCCGCTGCGCTGCTACATGCGCATCGCCGCCGACGGCTTTTCCATGCACTACAAGGGGCGGCCGATGACCGGCGTGGACGCGGTCATCCCGCGCATCGGCGCTTCGGTCACCCGCTATGGCACGGCCGTGTTGCGCCAGTTCGAACTGATGGGCGCACGCACGCCCAACCCGTCCGACGCGATCCTGCGCTCGCGCGACAAGCTGCGGGCGCACCAGCTGCTGGCGGCCAAGGGCATCGACATGCCGGTCACCGTCTTTGGCGACAACCCGGATGACACCGTCGACCTGTTGTCCATGCTCGGCCCGCCGCCGCACGTGGTGAAGCTCAACGAAGGCACCCAGGGCCGCGGTGTGATCCTCACCGAGAAGGCCAGCGCTTCGCGCGGCATCGTCGAAGCCCTGCGTGGGCTGTATGCCAACTTCCTGATGCAGGAGTTCATCGGCGAGGCCAAGGGGGCCGACCTGCGCTGCTTCGTGGTCGGCGACCAGGTGGTGGCGTCGATGCAGCGGCAGGCCCCGGAAGGGGATTTCCGCTCGAACCTGCATGCTGGCGGCACGGCAGTGGCGTCCAAGGCCAGCCGGGCCGAGCAGCAGGTGGCGGTGCGTTCGGCCAAGGCGCTGGGGCTGGGGGTCTGCGGGGTGGACCTGATCCGCTCCGAGCGCGGCCCGCTGGTGCTGGAGGTGAACTCCACCCCGGGCCTGGAAGGGATCGAGGCTGCCTGCGGGGTGGACGTGGCGGCGCGGATCATCGCGCATGTCGAGAAAATCAAAAAATCCTGATATTTCAGTGGCTTGAAATTTAATTCAGGCGGGGTTGGCGGGTTTAACACCGCTTTAATCGCCCCGGGCGTAGCCTTCAACGAACCGCAGCTCTGCCTCTCAGCAGGATCGGTATCGGGATACAACTTCAGGCCCAGGCGGGTGCACCGCCTGGGTCTTTTTTATGGCCGGTGCCCCCTGCCAAGGGTCCCTTGTGGGCGCGCGGGGACACTCGTAGAGTTGGGCCTTCGTTCCGAAGGATCGGGAGGTTGGCGATGTACCGCACCACGATGATCGTGCTGTTGCTGTGCCTGCCTGGCGTTGCACTGGCCAAGCCGGACAAGGCGGCTGTGCAGATGGACCGCCAGAGTCCGGTGGCCGAGCAGGTCCGCCAGGTCGAAAAAGCCCTGCAGCAGGGCGATTACAACGAAATCTCTGCCGAGGACCGCAGTCAGGTCCAGCAGGCACTGGCGCGGATCACCCAGCGGATGGGCGACCGGCATACCGTCCAGGAGCTGCCGCCGCAGGCGCAGAATGACGTTTTCAACGATCAGGAGCGGGTCAACAGCATCCTGACGCGCGCCCACGACGACAGTCGCCAGATCTGCTCGTACCAGCGCACTACGGGCAGCAACATGCCCAAGAGTCGCTGCATGACCGTGGCCGAACGGCGCCGTATCGAAGAGAAGGGCAAGGCCCTGCTCAATGACCAGCGCACCTACAGCAATCTGAACCCGGATTCCAAGCTTTAGGGCCACCTGCACCCTGCCTGCCAGCACTTGCTGGCAGAGCGCGCATCCGCATACAGTCGGCGTTCACCTCAAACAGGGATTCGTTTGTCATGAAGCATCCAGTGATATCAGCGGTTCTGGTTTCGGCGTTGGCCCTGGTCGCTGCCTCGGCAGGGGCCAAGAGTGCCGAAGAGGTATTCCTGCCGGGCCAGCCGCTGCTGCAACAGGTAGAGCGCATCGAGATCGAACTCAACGACGGCGAAACCTATTCCGAGCTGCGCCAGGAAGAGCGCGGCAAGGTCCGTGAGACCCTGGTTCGCATCCGCACCGCCGCCGAACAGTATCCAACCAGGGACGCGATGCCTGAATCGGTACGAACTGAGGTCTTCAACGATCAGCAGGTCGTGAACACCGTTTTGACACAGGCGCGTGAAGATAGTCGTCTAATATGCCGACGTGAGAAGGCCATCGGTTCCAACATGTCGTCCACGCAATGCATGACCGTCGCCGAGCGTGCTCGGCAGAAGGACAAGGCACAGCGCGACATGGGCCAGGCCCAGCGCGTCGGTAAATTCGTCAATTAGAGGTGACAGTGAGAATCCTGGTAATCGAAGACAACAGCGACATTGCGGCCAATCTGGGCGACTACCTGGAGGACCGGGGCCACACCGTGGACTTCGCTGCCGACGGAGTGACCGGGTTGCATCTGGCTGTCGTGCACGAGTTCGACGCGATTGTCCTGGATCTCAACCTGCCGGGCATGGACGGTATCGAGGTCTGCCGCAAGCTTCGCAACGAAGCACGCAAGCAGACCCCGGTGCTGATGTTGACCGCGCGCGATTCGCTGGACAACAAACTGGCCGGCTTCGATTCCGGTGCTGACGACTACCTGATCAAGCCGTTCGCGCTGCAGGAAGTGGAAGTGCGTCTGAACGCCCTGTCGCGTCGCGGCAAGGGCGTGCAGACCCGCGTGCTGGAAACCGGTGATCTGGAATACAACCTGGACACGCTGGAAGTGCGCCGCCAGGGCAAGCTGCTGCAGCTCAACCCGACCGCGCTGAAGATCCTGCAGGCGTTGATGGAAGCGGCCCCGGCCGTGGTCACCCGGCAGGAACTGGAAACCCGTGTCTGGGGCGAAGAACTGCCCGATTCCGATTCGCTGCGCGTGCACATCCATGGCCTGCGCGCCGTGGTGGACAAGCCCTTTGAAGTGCCGATGATCCAGACCCGCCATGGCATCGGATACCGCATCGCCACGCCGGAAGCCTGATTCTGTGGCAAGCAAGGGGGAGCGCCGGCGCACGCCTTATCGGCGGCGCCTGCGCAGCCGCATCATCGTCTCGTTCGTGTTGTTGGGCTTCTGCCTGACGACACTGTTCGCGTTCGCCACCAACTGGGCCCGCATGCGGGTGGAAAACCAGTTGGTGGAAGACGTGATGAACCGCAACATCAGCGAGTACGTGCGGCGTTACTACGAAAGCCCGGACCGCAACCCCGACCTGCCGGTGCAGCAGATGCGCGCGCGCCTGATCAAGCCGGACAAGTTCGAGGCGCTGCGCGAGGAGGAGCCGGACTGGTACGAGTTCAAGGACGGCCTGTACAACATGGGCGGTGTGGACGAGCGCGGCGAGCGCTATTCCTACAAGCTGGCCGTGCGCAAGACCCCTGATGCCTGGGCGTTTCTTGCCTACGACATGACCGACAGCGTTCGCGGTGGGCAGCAGCTCAACCGCGCGCTGTTCCTGTCGGTGCTGGTGTTCAGCCTGCTGTCGCTGGTGCTGGGCTGGTGGTCGGCGTCCAAGGTGATGAAGCCCGTCTCGGATCTGGCCGCGCGCCTGCGTGCGTACCGTGGCGGCACCAGCGATCCCGAACCTTTGGCGCCGCGCTTCCCTGATGACGAAGTGGGGCAGCTGGCCCAGGCGCTGGATGACTATTCTTCGCGGCTGACCGAAGTGGTGCAGCGCGACCGTGAGTTCAATGCAGACGTCAGCCATGAGCTGCGCACGCCGCTGGCGGTGATCCGTGGCGCCACCGAGCTGCTGCTGACCCGCCCGGGCCTGGACGAGAAGGTGCTGCAGCGCCTGCAGCGCATCCAGCGTGCCGAGCAGCAGTGCAGCGATCTGATCGGCGCGCTGTTGCTGCTGTCGCGCAACGAGCGCGGGCAGGGCAGCAGCAATGTGGCCCGTGTGGCCGAACAGCTGCTGGATGCGCATCGCGCGCAGTTGGGTGGCAAGCCGCTGGAACTGCACCTGGATGGCGAACGCGACCTGGTCATCGACGCCCCCGAAGCGGCGTTGTCGGTGGCGCTGGGCAACCTGATCGGCAATGCGGTGAAGTATTCGCAGGATGGCGAGGTGCGCGTACATGTGGGTGCCAACGCCGTGTCGGTGACCGACAGCGGGCCGGGCCTGAGCGAGGAAGATGCCGCCAAGCTGTTCCAGCGCGGCTACCGCGGCACCCATGCCGGCCACTCGCAGGGCGGCGGTATCGGCCTGTCGATCGTCAGTCGCCTGTGCGATCTGTACGGCTGGCAGGTAAGCGTGCGCCCGGGCGGCGCCCGCGGCGTAATCGCCACGCTGACGTTCTCGCCGAAGCCGCTGTAATACCTTCTGGCTGCCGCTTTGGTAGGTGCCGACCTTGGTCGGCACGAATCCATTCGTCGTCGAAATCTCCCACTCGGCGCGAAATGTCGCATGCAACGCCAATGCAGTTTTCGCGAAGACGCGGCGTCTCTGGCCCAGCACGACACCTGCGTGACGCACTCCGCGCCCTGTGCGTGTCACACCGCACGGTTCCGCAGACGGTTGGCCCACATGGCGTTTTCGCCTCATGACCGCATTGCATGCAGCTGGCGAGATGGCATGGCTGGGGTCATCGCCCTGGCCGGGATTGGCGTCCTGAATAAACCCGACAACTTGAAAGCTCCAGATGCGCTTTGGCCATCATGGAAAATGCACCGCATGCCTTCTGCTTCGGCGGGCGGTGCGTGGGGACTCGCAAGAGTCCGCTGGAGTCTTTTTCCTTGCTTTCGAGTTGTTGGGTCTCCGGTACGCCAACCCGCACCGTCCGCCACCTCGCATCTGCGGGTGGCCTTGCCGTCTGCGAGGAGCACTGCCATGTCTACACGCACCACCTATCCGAACCTGCGCCGCCTGGTCGGCGAATCCGCCGACCAGTTGCCGGCCGACATCGCCGAACGCATCGAAGACGTGCTGGCCGAACCCAGCGACCTGCTACCGGCACTGATGGCGCGCATGGATGGCCGCGACAACGCCGATGGCCAGACACGGCAAGGCACCGGCCTCACCCCATCGCAGGCGGTGACCCTGGCCAGCCTCAGCCGCACCCTGGCCGGTCTCAATGCATTGATCCAGATGCTGCACGCCGCCGAAGCGGCCCGGGTGCAGGGCAGTGCAGGCCAGCAGCTGCCGCCGGACGTAGTGGAAGGCCTGTTGCTGGCCGCCCGCGAACTGGCCCGCTACGCCCGCCAGCAGCTGGAGTAGATCCACGCCATGCGTGGATGCCTGTTCGGGCCGTGCCGGTGAAGTAGATCCACGCCATGCGTGGATGCCTGTTCGGGCGGTGCAGGTGAAGTAGATCCACGCCATGCGTGGATGCTTGTCCGCGCGGAGCCGGTAGACCTGCCGGCCTACCCGGCAGCCAACCCCAGATACCGCAGGTGCAACCGCTCCACCTGCGCCTGCAGGTCATTCGGATGCCCATCATTGACGACCACATCATCAGCCAGCGCCAAGCGCTGTGCGCGGGTGGCCTGGGCGGCGATCATCTGGTCGGCCAGCGCCGCGTCGATGCCGTCGCGCTGCATCAGGCGGGCGTGCTGTACGGCCTCGGGCGCGTCCACCAGCAGCACCCGGTCCAGCCACGGGTAGGCCTGGCGGCCGCCCACTTCGGTCAACAACGGGATCGCCGCCAGCGCATAGGGGCTGGCGGCCTGCTTGCACTGCTGCTGCATCAGCCGGCGGATGGCCGGGTGGGTGATCGCTTCCAGCGCCGTCCGCTCGGCCGGGTCTGCAAAGATGTGGGCGCGCAGGCGGGCACGGTCCAGGCTGCCGTCGGCCAGCAGCATGTCCGCGCCGAAGCGCTCTGCAATCAGGGACATGGCAGGGCTGCCCACCGTCACCACCGCGCGTGCGGCAAGATCGGCGTCGGCCACGACAATCCCCAGCGCCTCGAAGCGCCGGGTGACCTCACTTTTGCCCGAGGCGATGCCGCCGGTCAGGCCAACCACATACTGGCTCATGGGGACTCCCCTCAGCGCAGCCCGCTCATCACCAGATACTGGTTCAACAGCGGCTCGCCCCACATGAAGAACAGCCAGCCGGCCAGCGCCAGGTAGGGGCCGAACGGGATCGGCGTCGCCCGGTCACGGCCACGGCTGTACAGCCAGATCGAGCCGATGAGGGCGCCCAGCACCGACGACATCAGGATAATTGGCAGAATGCCCTTCATCCCGCACCAGGCACCCAGTGCGGCCAGCAGCTTGAAATCGCCGTGGCCCATGCCTTCCTTGCCGGTCAGTTGCTTGAACAGCCACCACACCGACCACAGCGACAGGTAACCGAGCAAGGCGCCGAGCAGGGCCGGTTTGGCCGGCATGTACAGGTTGTCGATGCTGCCTATCAACCCCAGCCACATCAGGGGCAGGGTCAATTGATCCGGCAGCAGCTGGGTGCGCAGGTCGATGCCGGACAGGGCGATCAGGAAGCAGGTCAGCACGATCGCGCCGAAGCCCTGCCAGCCAAAGCCGAACTGCCACACGCAGGCCAGCACCATCACCGCGGTCAGCGCTTCCACCAGCGGGTACTGGATGGAGATCGGCGCCTTGCAGTGGCGGCACTTGCCGCCCTGGATGATCCAGCTGAACAGCGGGATGTTCTCGTACCAGGCCAGCTTGTGCTTGCAGTGCGGACAGTGCGAAGGCTCCACCACGATGCCCGGCGGGGGCGGCTCGTAGAAGTCCGGCTCCTCCAGCACTTCGCGCGCATCGCGCTTCCACTGCCATTCCAGCCGCTTGGGCAGGCGCAGGATGACGACGTTCAGGAAGCTGCCGAGAAGCAGTCCCAGACCGGCCGCAGCGGGATAGCCGAGGCCGGGATGCTGGTCGAGAAATGCCATTCAGTAATTATCCGACAACGGCGGCAAGTTTGAAGATGGGTAGGTACATGCCGATGACCATGCCGCCGACGATGGTACCAATGATCACCATGATGAACGGTTCCAGCAGGCTGCTCAGGGCATCAACGGCATTGTTGACCTCCTGCTCATAGTACTCGGCGACCTTGAAGAGCATGGCGTCCAACGCGCCCGCCTCTTCACCGATGCTGGTCATCTGGATGACCATGTGCGGGAACAGGTTGCGCTGCTTCATTGCGACATTCACCGGGTAACCCACCGAGACGTCATCGCGCATGCGCAGTACGGCCTCTTCATAAACCGTATTGCCAGTGGCACCAGCGACGATGCCCAGCGCTTCCACCAGCGGAACGCCTGCCTTGAATGTGACCGCAGTCGTGCGGGCAAAACGGGCGATGGCGCTGTTGTGCATGAGCTGGCCGATCACCGGCACTTTCAGGACCAGCCGGTCCATGCTGTGCTGCAGCTTGGGAGATCTTTTGTACGTGGCAATGAAGCCAATGATGGACCCTATGATCACAAACAGGATCAGCCACCACCAGGAAACCATGAAGCGGGACAGATTGACGATCATCTGGGTGAAGGCAGGCAGGTCTGCGCCAAAACCCTTGAACACATCCTCGAACTGCGGAACCACCCACACCAGCAGAATCCCGCTGACGATCAGTGCAACTGCTAGCACCATGGCTGGATAGAACATTGCCTTGCGGATCTTGCCCTTCAGTGCCTCGATGTTCTCTTTGTAGGTGGCGACGGTGTCCAGCACTGTCTCCAGTACACCGGCGCCTTCGCCTGCCTTGACCAGATTGCGGTAGAGCTCGTCGAACTGCACCGGATGTTTGCTGACAGCCTCGTACAGCGACGAGCCACCCTCGATATCGGTTCGGACTGAATCCACCATCTTCTTCATGCGCGGGTTCTTATGCCCGCTGGCGATGATGTCCAAGGCGCCAACAATCGGGACCCCTGACTTCATCATGGTGGCCATCTGCCGGCTGAAGAATGCAATGTCCTTTGGTGTGATCCTGCTGCCGGCGGCACCAAACAATGGTTTTGGCTTGGGCTTGACCATGCCGGGGTTGATACCCTGGCGGCGTAGCTCAGCTCTCAGCAGGCTCGCGTTTTTTGCGACCTGCTCGCCTTTCATCTTGACGCCCCGCTTGTCGGTCCCCATCCAGACAAACGGCTGCAGCTCCGTGGTGCTACGCGCCACGGGCTCCTTCTTGATCGCACTGCGACTGACAGACATATCGGCTCCCCAAGACCCACCATCCCCAGGCGGGCATCTAGCCGTTGATGGTAGCGGGTTCATGCCCGTCTGGGCAGTTGCCAGAGGGCCAATCATGCGAATTCGTGCCGGGTGCCGACCAAAGGTGACGCACTGCGTCACATTGCCGCGTCCATCGCAGATTCGTACTCCGGGGGTTCCCATCCGTGAAATAGCTGCCATCATGGGCGCGGGGAAATCCAGGGGGAGGCGTGCCGGGGTTGGCACGCAACCTGCGTTGATCCACCCGCAGGGCGCAGGACCCGCTCAGCTGGCCGCTGGCCAGACCGATCTTGTGCCCTGAAATCAACCACCACTATCTTGGGGATGTATCAAATGAAGAACCAGAAGGGCTTCACCCTTATCGAACTGATGATCGTCGTTGCGATCATCGCCATCCTGGCCGCCATCGCCCTGCCGATGTACCAGGACTACGTGGCCAAGTCGCAGGTCACCGCCGGTCTGGCCGAAATCACCCCGGGTAAGACGCAGTACGAAGTTGCCCTGAACGAAGGCAAGACTACGGTAGCCGACATTGCAGAGTTGGGCCTTAAGGATTCCGAACGTTGCACGATTACCCCGATCACTGCGCTGAGCGCTACCGGATCGATTGAGTGCACCCTGAAGGGGAACACCAAGATCAAGGGTAAGAAGATCAGCGTCAAGCGTGCCGACGACGGCACTTGGACCTGCAGCACTGATATCGCTTCGACCGAGACCAAGTACATTCCGACTGGCTGCACCGGCAAGACAGCCTAATCGTTCCTTCCTTGCCTAGAAGGAGGCCCCGCATGTCGGGGCCTCTTTTTTGATGCCATGGGGGGCTTATTCAAGGAACTACTGGGGAGTGTTCCATATGCGACAGGCTCAAGGTTTTTCGTTGATAGAGCTGCTCATTGTCGTGGCCATCATCGCAATCTTGGCCGCGATAGCTGTGCCGATGTATCAGGACTACACCGCCAAATCACAGTTAGCGGCGGCGTTTGCCGACATTCGACCAGGAAAAACGATGGTTGAAACTGTTGTTCAGGACAGTCGAGATAGCACTCTTGTCGATGCTGAGTATATTGGACTCAAAAGTTCTGCACGCTGTTCGGATGTCCACGCTGAGCTTGATGGCAACGGCGTTGCGAGTATCACTTGTACGCTTGTGGGCGGTCCGCAAGTAGCTAGCAAAGATCTTATTCTCCGCCGCGCAGCCGATGGCACCTGGACCTGCGACGGCAGCGCCTTCGAAGCGCGCTACCGACCAGTTGGCTGCTGATTCAGTTACGGACCGCCAATAGGATGTCGGCGGACCGTTGACGGGGCTATCATCTCCGGGGGGAGTCAGGATCGTGCCTGCCGGGCAGAAGCGCCGTGCAGGGCCGTTGCTCACGGATTGGCGATGCCGTCGGCCGTTGGGGCGCGACAGGTTCTGCTGCCCCGCGCTGCGCCTTCGGAGGGCGCACTGCACCGCCAGACCCATGAGCCAAGGATTCATATGACCGCCGTTACCACCGCCAATCTCGTCGGCATCACCGGGCTGGCCCGTCGCCTGGTCCAGGACGGCGCGCTGGATGAGGTCGCCGCCCGCGACGCCATGGCCAAGGCCACTGCTGCGCGCCAGCCGCTGCCAACCTGGTTCGCCCAGAACAAGGTGGTCGGCGCTGCCCAGCTCGCGGCCGCCAACGCGGTCGAGTTCGGCATGCCGCTGTTCGACGTGTCCACGTTCGACAGCAGCCAGAACGCGATGAGCCTGGTCAGCGAGGAGCTGCTGCGCAAGCACAACGTGCTGCCGCTGTTCAAACGCGGCGGCAAGCTGTTCGTCGGCACCAGCAACCCCACCCACTCGCTGGATGAGATCAAGTTCCACACCAATCTGGTGGTTGAACCGATCCTGGTGGACGAGGACCAGATACGCCGCACGTTGGAGCAGTGGCATGCCAGCCACGACACCATGGGCGATGCGCTGGGGGGCGACGAGGACGGCATGGCCAACCTCGATGTTGGCGGTGGCGACGACGACATGGCCAGCACCGACAGCGGCATCGACGCCAAGGGCGACGATACCCCGGTGGTGAAGTTCGTCAACAAGGTCTTGGTCGATGCCATCCGCAAGGGCGCGTCGGACATCCACTTCGAGCCCTACGAAGACGACTACCGCGTGCGCCTGCGCATCGACGGCCTGCTGAAGATGGTCGCGCGCGCGCCGACCAAGCTCAACCAGCGCATTGCCGCGCGCCTGAAGGTGATGGCGCAGCTGGATATCGCTGAAAAGCGCGTGCCGCAGGATGGTCGCATCAAGCTCAACCTGTCCAAGACCCGGCAGATCGACTTCCGCGTCAGTACCCTGCCGACGCTGTTTGGTGAAAAGGTAGTGCTGCGTATCCTCGATGGCAGCGCGGCCAAGCTGGGCATCGACAAGCTGGGTTACGAGCCGGACCAGCAGAAGCTGTTCCTGGACGCGATCCACAAGCCCTACGGCATGGTGCTGGTGACCGGCCCGACCGGTTCGGGCAAGACGGTGTCGCTGTATACCGCGCTGGGCATCCTCAACGACGAGACCCGCAACATTTCCACCGCTGAAGATCCGGTGGAAATCCGTTTGCCCGGCGTCAACCAGGTGCAGCAGAACAACAAGCGCGGCATGACCTTTGCCGCCGCGCTGCGCTCGTTCCTGCGACAGGATCCGGACATCATCATGGTCGGCGAAATCCGCGACCTGGAAACCGCCGAGATCGCGATCAAGGCAGCGCAGACCGGCCACATGGTGCTGTCCACGCTGCATACCAACGACGCGCCGCAGACCATCGCGCGCCTGATGAACATGGGCATCGCGCCGTACAACATCACCAGCTCGGTGACGCTGGTGATCGCCCAGCGCCTGGCGCGCCGCCTATGCGGCAACTGCAAGCGCCCTGCAAAGCTACCGGAGCATGCGCTGCTGGCCGAGGGCTTCACCCAGGCGCAGCTGGATGCGGGCATCGAGCTGTATGAAGCCGTTGGCTGTGATGAATGCACCGAAGGCTACAAGGGCCGCACCGGCATCTACCAGGTGATGCCGATGACCGACGAGATCGCCACCATTGTGCTGGCGGGCGGTAACGCGCTGCAGATTGCCGAGGCCGCGCAGGCGATCGGTGTGCACGATCTGCGGCAGTCGGCGTTGAAGAAGGCGGCCGCGGGCGTGACCAGCCTGGCCGAGATCAACCGCGTCACCAAGGATTGATGCAGTAGATCCACGCCATGCGTGGATGCGCGGCGCATGAGGTTGCCGGCCAGCGGCCGGCACTACCTATTCCATCCCCAGCTTCTTCAGCTTGTAACGCAGCGCGCGGAAGGTGATGCCCAGCTGCGCGGCGGTACGGGTCTTGTTCCAGCGGTTCTCTTCCAGCGCACGCTGGATCGCACTGCGCTCAAGCTGCTCGATGTACGAGGGCAGGGCGGCGCTGCCCGGGTGCAGGTCGACCACGGCTTCGGCATGGGCGGCACTGCCCGGTGAGCGCGGCGCGTGCTGAGGCAGGCGCAGGTCGTCGGCACCGATGCAGTCTTCCTCGGCCAGCGCCAGCGCGCGTTCCAGGATGTTCTCCAGCTCGCGCACATTTCCCGGGAAGCCATACTGGGCCAGCGCGTCCAGCGCCGAGGGCGCCAGCAGCGGGGTGGCGCGGCCGTGGCTGCGGGCCAGCCGTGCCAGGATCGAGGCGGCCAGCGCCGGCAGGTCCTGGCGGCGCTCGCGCAGCGGCGGCACGCGCAGTTCGATCACGTTGATGCGGTAGTACAGGTCGTGGCGGAAACGCCCGTCTTCGACCAGCTCGGCCAGGTCCTTGTGGGTGGCCGAAAGGATGCGCACGTCCACCGGTTCTTCGCTGGGCGCGCCAACCGCGCGCACCGATTTCTCCTGGATAGCACGCAGCAGCTTCACCTGCATCTGCAGCGGCAGCTCGGCCACTTCATCCAGGAACAGGGTGCCGCCGTGCGCGGCCTGGAACAGCCCCGGCTTGTCGGCATGGGCGCCGGTGAAGCTGCCCTTGCGGTGGCCGAAGAACTCGCTCTCCATCAACTCGGTGGGGATGGCGCCACAGTTGACCGGCACGAACGGCCCGGCCGCGCGTGCACCCTGTGCGTGGATGGTGCGTGCGACCAGTTCCTTGCCCACCCCGGACTCGCCCAGGATGTAGACCGGCGCCTGGCTGCGCGCGACCTTGCCGATGGTGGCGCGCAGCACGTCCATGGCCGGCGATTCGCCGAGCAGGCGCGCAGCCTGTTCTGCAGCTGGGCCGGCAACGGGGCGTTCGCTGTTGTTGAGTTCCAGCGCATGTTTGACCAGGCCGCGTAGCACGGCGATGTCCACCGGTTTGCTGACGAAATCGAAGGCGCCTGCTTTCAGCGCTTCCACTGCCAGGTCCATGCTGCCGAAGGCGGTGATCATCGCCACCGGCGTGCGCGGGTAGTGCTGGGCGATCTCGCTGACCAGTTCGATGCCGTTGCCGTCGGGCAGGCGCATGTCGGTGATGCACAGGTCATAGGGATTGCTGGCCAGCAGCTCGCGGGCTTCGGCGAGGTTGGCGGCGGTGCTGATGCGCAGGCCCATGCGGCCGAGGGTCAACACCAGCAGTTCGCGGATATCGCGTTCGTCGTCGACGACCAGGGCGCTGCGGGTTTCGTTCATGGGTGGGAAAGATAGCCGAGGGGGTGGAATGCGACAAATGCTTGACGCACGGAATCAGTGCGGAAGCAGGGTGTGCGGGCCAGGCAGAACCAGGCGGAAGCAGGAGCCGCCGGCGGGGACGGGGATGTAATCCAGCCGCGCCTGGTTGGCGCGGCACAGCTCACGTGCGATATACAGGCCCAGGCCGGTGCCGTGCTCGGAGGTGGTGAAGAAGGGGCGGAACAGCTGCGCGGCGACGGTCTCGGGAATACCGGGGCCACGATCCATCACGTCGATCACCGCACTGCGTTCGTGCTGGGCCACGCGCAGCCGCACGCGCGCGGGTTGCTCGCCGATGCGGCCGTACTTCAGGGCGTTGTGCACCAGCACGGTCAGCACCTGGTACAGGTGGCGCGTGTCGACCTGGGCCGGCACCGAGGTGTCGTTGATGATCGGCTCGATGCTGTCCGTTTCCAGCGTCTGCCCCTGCTTGTACTCCAGCACGAAGCGGCGCACGAAGGCAGCGAGGTCGACGTTTTCCGGATTGGCGCGTTCGCGCCGGGCCAGGCCCAGCACGCTTTCAACGATGCCGTTGGTGCGTTGGCACTGCTGGTGGATGATCTGCAGCAGGCGGCGGTCGCTCTCGTTGAAGCCGGTGCCTTCCTCGAGCAGCTGCACAGCGTAGTTGATGGCCGCCAGCGGGTTGCGGATTTCATGGGCGAGGCTGGCCGAGAAGCGCCCCATCGCTGACAGGGTGAGCGATTCGGCGCGCCGCGAGACCACGCTGGAGTCATCCAGGAACACCAGCACCAGGTCGCTGCCGGCCAGCAGGCGGGCGAAGCGCGGTTGCACTTCCGGCTGGTCGGGGTTGAGCTGCAGTGGCATTTCATCCTGTGCCCAGCCGTTGCGCCACCGTTGCAGGCGTCGGGCAAGTTCGGGGGCGACGCTGGCCAGGTCGAGGCGGCCGGAATCGCTGTTGCCATCACTGTCGCCGAGCAGGATCGAGGCGGCTTCGTTGGCCAGGGTGATGCGGTTGTCGGCGTCCACCACCACCACGCCGGTACGCATGCGGCGGATGATCAGTTCGTTGATCTGGAACAGGTTGGCCACTTCATCGCCGCGCTGGTTGGCCAGCTGCTGGTTGCGGCGCGCACGGTTGCCGACCTGGTAGCTGATGAAGGCCAGCGCCAGGTAACTGGTGGCGAACATCGCCAGTTCGGCCAGGGTGCGGGTGGGATCGCCGCCTTCCAGCACTTTCCACAGGTATTCGGCGGCCGTGGCGACGCTGGCGGCCAGCGCCAGCAGCAGGCCCCAGCTGAGCGGCAGCAGGGTGGCGGCGGCGGCGATGTTGAACAGCAGCGACATCGAGATGCCGGCGCTGGCACCGGGCAGGGCGTGCGCCAGCAGGCTGGCGGCGACGATGTCCAGCAGCACGCCGCCGACCACGATCTGCCGCAGCCAGCGCTCGTTGCGGCCGATCACCAGCCACAACAGCGACAGCAGCAGGTAAGCCGCGCCTACGCTGTTGGCCAGGCGAGGGTGGTGGGCTTCGCCGACCAGGGCCGACAGCGGGCTGTACAGCAGCGCGGCGATGACCGAGGCGATCAGCACCCGGTACAGGGCGAAGAAATACAGCTCTCGCCGCGGTATCGATTCGATGCGGTCGATCAATGAAGCACTGGGTGACACGCCGGAACTCCCCTTCTGGCTGCCTGGAACTGGATCATGCCGGCGGTGGGCCGAACCTGCCCGACGTCCCCCGATCGTCGGATCTGCTCGCTGCCCGGTTGCCGGCACCGTGGGCTCGAATTTACGGGGCCAGTATAGGGCGCCTGCAGCGGGCTGGGCTGCGCAATCGGCCGCTGCCGGCCCGGGGGGCGTGGTCCAGGCCGTGCCGCAACTGCCTGAATGACCGTGGAAATCTGGCCGGTTCCGGCCTTTTGTCCATACTTCTTTGCGCCCCGGCGCTGGCTCGGCCACAATAGTGGGCCCGCCGCGGTCCATGCCGGCGCCCCGCCGGGGCCCTGAGGAATTGCGTGCGGTCGTTCCTATTCCCACGGTGACGCATGAATTTCCACGAATACCAGTCAAAACAACTGCTTGCCGAGTACGGCATCCCGGTCCCGGCCGGCAAGGTCGCTGCGACCCCGGACGAAGCTGTTGCCGCTGCCAACTCCCTGGGCCAGGGCCCCTGGATGGTCAAGGCGCAGATCCACGCTGGCGGCCGCGGCAAGGCTGGCGGCGTCAAGTTCTGCAAGACCACCGACGACGTGAAGGCCGCTGCGGCCAAGATGCTCGGCACCAAGATGGCCACCTACCAGACCGCTGGCGTTGAACTGCCGGTCAACCTGGTGCTGGTGACCACCGCTGGCGAGATCGTCAAGGAACTGTACCTGTCGGTGCTGGTTGACCGTGGCACCAAGACCATCACCTACATCGCTTCTTCGGAAGGCGGCGTGGAGATCGAGCAGGTCGCCGCTGAAACCCCGGAGCTGATCCACTCGCTGAACGTCGACTTCGTCGAAGGCGTGCAGGGTTACCACGGTCGTGATTTCGGCTTCAAGCTGGGCCTGACCGCCAAGCAGGCCGGCCAGTTCGCCAACATCATGGTGAACCTGTACCGCCTGTTCAACGAAAAGGACCTGGCGCTGGTTGAAATCAACCCGCTGGCCATCCTGGACGACGGCAACCTGTACGCGCTGGACGGCAAGTTCGACAGCGACGACAACGCCGCGTTCCGCCAGAAGGCGCTGGTCGCCATGCGCGACAAGACCCAGGAAGATCCGACCGAAGTGATCGCTTCGGAGCTGGACATCAACTACGTCACCATGGACGGCAACATCGGCTGCATGGTCAACGGCGCAGGCCTGGCCATGGCCACCATGGACGTCATCAAGCTCAACGGCGGCGAGCCGGCGAACTTCCTGGACGTGGGCGGCGGTGCCAACAAGCAGCGCGTCATCGAAGCGTTCAAGCTGATCCTGTCCTCGGACAAGGTCGAAGGCATCTTCGTCAACATCTTCGGCGGCATCGTCCGCTGCGACATGATTGCCGAAGGCATCATCGCTGCTGTGAAGGAAGTGGGCGTCAAGGTTCCGGTCGTGGTGCGCCTGGAAGGCACCAACGTGGAAGAAGGCAAGCAGCTGCTGCGTGACAGCGGCATGGCCATCATCCCGGCCGACAACATCAACGACGGTGCCAAGAAGGTCGTCGAAGCTGTCAAGAACGCCGCCTGATCCGACACCGAAGGAAATCCAATGTCAGTTTTGATCAATAAGAACACCAAGGTGATCGTGCAGGGCTTCACCGGCCAGCAGGGCACCTTCCACGCCACTCAGATGATCGAGTACGGCACCCAGGTTGTTGGCGGCGTGACCCCGGGCAAGGGTGGCACCACCCATATCGACCTGCCGGTCTTCAACACCGTTGCCGACGCCGTGCAGAGCACCGGCGCCAACGCTTCGGTCATCTACGTGCCGCCGCCGTACGCGGCTGACGCGATCCTGGAAGCCGCTGCTGCCGGCATCAAGGTCATCGTCTGCATCACCGAAGGCATCCCGGTGCTGGACATGCTGCGCGTCAAGAACGTGCTGACCCGTTCGCATCCGGACACCGTGCTGATCGGGCCGAACTGCCCGGGCGTCATCACCCCGGGTGAGTGCAAGATCGGCATCATGCCGGGCCACATCCACAAGCCGGGCAAGATCGGCATCGTGTCGCGTTCGGGCACCCTGACCTATGAAGCGGTCAAGCAGACCACTGAAGTCGGTCTGGGCCAGTCCACCTGCATCGGCATCGGTGGTGACCCGATCAACGGCCTGAACTTCGTCGACTGCCTGAAGCTGTTCAACGAAGACCCGCAGACCGAAGGCATCATCATGGTCGGCGAAATCGGCGGCGACGCTGAAGAAGCCGGTGCCGAGTACATCAAGAACCACGTGAAGAAGCCGGTCGTCGGTTTCATCGCGGGTGCTTCGGCTCCGGCCGGCAAGCGCATGGGCCACGCCGGTGCGATCGCATCGGGCGGCAAGGGCACTGCCGAAGGCAAGTTTGCTGCAATGGAAGCTGCTGGCGTCGTCACCGTGCGTTCGCCGGGCGACCTGGGCGCTGCCATCGCCAAGCTGGTGAAATAAGATCGACTGCCTCTGGCAGACGATTCTGTAGAGCCGAGCCCACGCTCGGCTGCTTCAAACAGAAAGGCCGCCTCCGGGCGGCCTTTCTGCGTTTGGACATCGGCGACCCGCTGAACCCCATCCACGCATGGCGTGGATCTACTGAGCAGGGCCTGTCCACGGAGTGGGAGCGCCCGGCGCGCAGATGGCGCGGCGTTACAATGTGCCCATTGCAACCACAGGCTGGACCCTCATGGCTTCGATCCGCATCGCGATGGCGCAGTTCGACTTCCCGGTTGGCGATGTCGCCGGCAACACCGAGCGCATCATCGAGATGATCGGCCAGGCGCGCGACGAGTACGGCGCCGGGCTGGTGATGTTCCCCGAGCTGGCGGTCAGCGGCTATCCGCCGGAGGACCTGCTGCTGCGTCCGGGCTTCCTGTACGAGTGCGAGCAGGCGATGACCCGCATTGCGGCTGCGTGTCGTGGCATCACCGCCGTGGTCGGTTGGCCGCAGGCGGCCGGCGCGGTGGTCTACAACGCGGCCAGCGTGCTGCGCGATGGCCTGGTGGAGCAGACCTACCGCAAGCGCGAGCTGCCCAATTACGCGGTGTTCGACGAGCGCCGCTACTTCGATGTCGACCCGGACGGTGGCAGCTGCGTGTTCGAGGTTGATGGCATTCCGGTGGGCCTGCTGATCTGCGAAGACCTGTGGTTCGCCGAGCCGCTGGCCGATACGGTGCGTGCCGGTGCGCAGCTGGTGGTGGTGCCCAACGCTTCGCCCTACGAGCGCGGCAAGCATGCCCAGCGCGATGCGGTGCTGGCTGCACGTACCCGCGAAAGCGGCGTGGCCATCGCCTACCTCAACGTGGTGGGCGGCCAGGATGCACTGGTGTTCGATGGTGCATCGGTGGTGGCCGACGGCGATGGCACGGTGCATCCGGCCGCGGCTGCCTTCGTCGACCAGTGGCTGGTGGTGGAGTACGACGGCGCTACGCGCCGCTTCATGCCGCACGTGTGGATGGACGACGGCGACGAAAGCATGGATGCGCTGGCCTGGCGCGCGGTGACCCGCGGCATCCAGGACTACTGCAGCAAGAACGGCTTCAAGAAGGTGTGGTTGGGTCTGTCCGGCGGCATCGACTCGGCGATCGTGCTGGCGATGGCGGTCGATGCGCTGGGTGCGGAGAACGTCACCGCCGTGCGCCTGCCCTCGCGCTATACCGCTGGCATGTCCAACGACCTGGCCGCCGAGCAGTGCGAAGCACTGGGCGTGAAGCTGGAGGCCGTTTCCATCGAGCCGGCATTCCAGGGCCTGATGCAGGCGCTGGCACCGATGTTCGAGGGCACCACGCCGGATGTGACCGAAGAGAACCTGCAGTCGCGCAGCCGTGGCGTGATCCTGATGGCGTTGGCCAACAAGTTCGGCGGCCTGCTGTTGACCACCGGCAACAAGAGCGAGTACGCGGTCGGCTACGCCACGATCTATGGCGACATGTGTGGCGGCTACGCGCCGCTGAAGGATCTGTACAAGACCGAGGTGTTCGGCCTGTCCAAGTGGCGCAACACGGTGGGTGGCGCACCGGTGATCCCGCCGGCAGTGATCAGCCGCCCGCCCTCGGCCGAACTGCGCGAGAACCAGACTGACCAGGACTCGCTGCCGGCCTACGATGTGCTGGACGGCATCCTATATCGCTACATCGACCAGGAGCAATCGCGCACGGAGATCGTCGCTGCCGGCTATGACCCAGCGGTGGTGGATCGTGTGCTGCGCTTGGTGCGCATCAGCGAGTGGAAGCGCCACCAGGCCGCGCCGGGCCCGAAGGTCTCGCGCCGCGCGTTCGGGCGTGAGCGCCGCTACCCGATCAGCAACGGCTACAAGAGCTGAGGGTCGGTCGCCGGGCATGGCCCGGCGCTACCAAACGATAGGTAGTGCCGGCCGCTGGCCGGCAACCGCGTGTACCGCCCATCCACGCATGGCGTGGATCTACTGGGCTTCGTTGAGCAGCTGTTCCAGGCCTGCGGTTTCAGCGGCCTCGTTGAAGGAGTCGTTGCCCAGCCGCGCACGAACGAATGCCAGGCCATCGGCCGCCGCGGCGTCGAGTGTGCCGCGATGGTCGACCGGGTATCGGCGGAATGCCACCGGTTCGGCGCGCAGGGCCAGGCCGACCGCATACAGCAGGGTGGTCAGATAGGGCACGTCGCGGTCCTGGCTGCCGTGGCCCAGCATCAGCGGCTGGCTGAAGCCCCGCCGTGGCACGCCCAGATAGTCATGCAGCAGTGCCCAGATGCCCGGTACCGAGGTCAGCGGCGCGCTGAACATTTCTCCTGTGTTCGCGCCTTCCAGGGTGGCAGCCAATGGGCCGAGGCACTGCTGGCGTGCCAGCGCGACCCGAGCATGGCCTTCATCGCTGAGCACCTGCGCGATGCGCGGCTCCACCTGCAGCAGGCCATCGAGCAGGTAGGCGTGATAGGCGTTGACTGCACCGGGATTGGCTGTGCGGTTGTCGGGCTTCATGACCAGCGCGGTCAGTTCGACGGCCGTGGGCGTGCCGGTGGTGAAGCTGCCGCGGTACTGCAGCAAGGGCCCATAGGACGGTGCCAGATGGCCGGCAGTAAGCGCGGCGGCGCCGCCCTGCGAGTGGCCCACGGAGACCCAGCGCGGCGACAGCGTGGCAGTGCCGAGGAAATGGCGGCCGGCCTTGATGAGATCGATGGCGTTGCGCGCGGAGGTACGCACGTGCAGGTAGGCATGGTCACCCGGGCTGCCCAGGCCTTGGTAATCGGCGGCAACGACGGCATAGCCCTGTCCCAGGAACTGGTCGAGGAAGCGGCCATCGCGCTCGGGCTGATAGGGGCCGGATACCGAAGGCGCGCAGTGGTCGGCGATGCCCTGGGTGCCGTGTGCCCAGGACACCACCGGCCAGCCACCTGCCGGCGCAGGCCCAGCGGGCAGGTAGACCAGCCCGGTGGCCTGGGCCAGGCCACCGTGATGATCGGGGGTGCGGTAGGCCAGCTTGTAGGCCTGGGCGGCCTTGGAGGGCACCCAGCTGGCGCGGTAGGGCGAGGCTGAGAGCAGGTCGCCCGGCTGCGCCGCGAGGGCGGCAACGGGGCTGGCGGCCAGAGCGAGCAGGGCCGTGACCAGCAGGGTCGGGCGGGGTCGGAACCGCAGGGACGATGAGGACATGTGGCGCTCCATGCAGGCCGGGATGGCCTTTGCGCCGCAGTCTGGAAGCTGTCCTTCGCGCTGACTGGGACGGACGTCGCAGCGATCGCGGATTCGGAGAATTCCTAGCGATGACGCCAGGCAAGAAAAAGGCCCCTTGCGGGGCCTCTTTTCTTACTTCTTTTCCAGTCGCGCGTTGCGCTGGCCGGTGGCGGCGGACTTTTCGCCGGCAAACGGGTTCAGCTTGCGGATCATCCACGGGTACTTCGGCCACTTGCCTTCCAGCCACGGGTGGTCCGGCTGGTTCAGCTGCAGGACGCGGCGGGCGTCGTCGGCCAGGGTCTTGTTGCCCAGGTGGGTGTAGGAATCGGCCAGCACCGCCACGGCATCGTTCTGGAACGCGCTCTGCGGGTAGGTTTCCAGCAGGTAGTTGGCGCGGCCGGCGGCCGAGACCCACGCGCCACGGCGCATGTAGTACAGGGCGTTGTCGAGCTCGTGCTGGGCGAATACGTCACGCAGTACCAGCATGCGCTGGCGCGCATCGGCGGCATAGCGGCTGTTGGGGTAGCGGTCGACCACGATGTTGAAGTCTGAATACGCCTGGTGCGGCGTGGACAGATCGCGGCGGCTTGCGTCCAGCGACCATACGCGACGAAGGAAAACCGTATTGCGGTTAGAGTTGGCCAAGCCGCGCAGGTAGTACAGGTACGCGATGTTGCGGTGGGTCGGGTAGGTACGGATGAAGCGGTCGATGCTGGACACGGCGTCATCGTGCTTGCCGGCCTTGTACTGGGCATAGGCCGATTCGATCATCGCCTGCTCGGTGTACGGGCCGTAGGGATACTGCGCCACCAGACGGCGGAAGCTGGCTTCAGCGCCGCTCCAGTTGCCGCCTTGCATCAGCTTGTGGCTCTTTTCGTAGAGCTGTTCGACCGGGGTGCCTTCATCAGGGCGATCGCCCTTGGTGCCGCGGTTGCAGCCGGTGGCGACGATGACCAGCACCAGCAGAAGGGCGGTGAGGCGGACGGGCGCGGAGAGCAGGACGGAGCGTCGGATCATGGGGTCAATGCGGGACGCGGCTGGAATACGAAGGGTCGATGATAGCCTAGTGTCCTGTCCAGCGACTGAAACCGGCTCGCCGGGACCCCAAAATTTCAAAGATGCCCCCTGCCATGTCTGAACAACCCTCCGAATCGGCCCGCCAGGCCATTGTCCCCGACACCTCCGCCGGCCGTCGTTTCGACGCAGTCGTGGCCGAGCTGTTCCCCGAATACTCCCGCTCCCGCCTGACCGAGTGGATCAAGGCCGGCGACGTCCTGCTGGACGGCGCGCAGGCGCGCCCGCGCGATGCACTGCGCGGTGGCGAGGTGGTCACCCTGCAGGTGGTGCTGGAGACCCAGACCACCGCCGAGCCGGAAGACATCCCGCTGGACGTGCTGTTCGAGGACGAGCACCTGCTGGTGATCAACAAGCCGGTTGGTCTGGTCGCGCACCCCGGCGCCGGCAACCACAGCGGCACCCTGGTCAATGCGCTGCTGTACCGCGACCCGTCGGTGGCGGTGCTGCCGCGCGCGGGCATCGTGCATCGCCTGGACAAGGACACCAGCGGCGTGATGGTCGTGGCCCGCACGCTGGAAGCGCAGACCGCGCTGGTCGAACAGCTGGCCGCCCGTGACGTGCACCGCCAGTACCTGGCCGTGGTGATGGGCGCGCTGGTAGCCGGTGGTACGGCGGATGCGCCGATTGATCGCCACCCGCGCGACCGCCTGAAGATGGGCGTGCGCGAGGATGGCAAGGAAGCGGTGACCCATTACCGCCTGCGCGAGCGCTTCCGTGCGCATACGGCGCTGGAATGCCGCCTGGAAACCGGGCGTACCCACCAGATCCGCGTGCACATGGCGCACCTGCGTCATCCGATCGTGGGCGATCAGCTGTACGGCGGTGCGCTGAAGCTGCCCAAGGGTGCCAGCGACGAGCTGGTGGCCGCGCTGCGCGGCTTCAAGCGCCAGGCCCTGCATGCAGAGACCCTGGAGTTCGTGCATCCGATCAGCGGTGAGCCGGTGCGCAATACCGCGCCGGCGCCGGCCGACATGCTGTACCTGATGAAGGTGCTGCGCGAAGACAGCGCTGCCTTCGCCGAGCGCGAGCGGAACCGCTGGTAATGACGACCGCGCTGCCGCTGCTGCAGGCCGATTGGCCGACGCCCCCGGGTGTGCATGCGCTGGCCACGCGCCGGCACGGCGCAGGCGTCTCGCCGGAGCCGTTCGCCCAGTTCAACCTGGGCAACCGGCACGCGGCCGACGGTGACACGCCGGCCAATGTCGAGCACAACCGGCAGTTGCTGCAGCAGGGGCTGGCACTGCCGTCGGCGCCGCATTGGCTGCGCCAGGTGCACAGCAGCACCGTGCTGCGCTTTGGCGCGCCGCCGGTGGAGGGAGCCAGCGAGCCGGTGGCTGATGCCGCGGTGACCTCGGTACCCGGCGTAGTACTGGCGATCCTCACCGCGGACTGCCTGCCGGTGGTGTTCGCCGCTGTCGATGGCAGCGAGGTGGGCGCCGCCCATGCCGGTTGGCGCGGCCTGGCCGACGGCATGCTGGAGGCCACCGTGGCCGCCATGCAGACGCCGCCGGCACAGCTGCGCGCGTGGCTGGGCCCGGCAGCGGGGCCGGCCGATTACGAGATCGGCGAAGAGGTGTACCACGCCTTCGTCGGCCACGACGCGGCCGCTGCTTCGGCCTTCGTGGCGACCCGGCCCGGCCACTGGAAGGTGGATCTGTTCGCGCTGGCGCGACAGCGCCTGCAGGCGGCGGGCATGGAGCTGGGCAACATCCATGGCGGCACGGTCTCGACCATGGCCGATGCAGACCTGTACTCGCATCGCCGCGACCGCCGTACCGGACGGATGGCGACGCTGGTGTGGATGGACTGATGCGGGGCGATCGCGTTGCGGGCGCAGAACCTGGCGGCGTGATCGTCTTCGACGGCGTCTGCGCATTGTGCAGTCGCTGGGTACGTTTCCTGCTGCGGTTCGACCGGCAGGAGCGCTTTCGCTTCGCGGCAATGCAGGGCGCGCAGGGCAGCGCGCTGTTGCGGGCGCACGGCCTGGACGCGCACGACCCGACCTCGTTCCTGCTGTTGGACGGGCAGGGCGCGTGGACCGATACCGATGCGATCCTGCGCGTTCTGCGGGCACTGGGCGGTGCTTGGCGCCTGGCGGCCGTGCTGCGCGTGCTGCCACGGCGCTGGCGCGATGGTGCGTACCGTGTGCTGGCACGCAACCGCTATCGCTGGTTCGGGCGGCATGACGCCTGCTTCCTGCCGACGCCGGCACAGGCCGCGCGCTTCCTCGATTGATCGCCTGTTGTTGTAGAGCCGAGCCATGCTCGGCTGGCTTTTGTAGAGTCAAGCCATGCTCGATTGCTCCACTCGACTCTACGGAAGAGCCAGCCGAGCATGGCTCGGCTCTACAGGAGCGCTTGCCTCAGCCTTCCAGCGCCTCGAGGTAGCTGCGGCGCCAGTGGTTGATGTCGTACGTGCGCAGGTGTTCCATCATCGCGTGCCAGCGTTCCTGGCGCTTGCGCAGTGACATCGTGGCGGCGGTGGCGATGGCATCGGCCACACCATCCAGATCGTGCGGGTTGACCAGCAGTGCCTGCTTCAGCTCATCGGCGGCACCGGCCAGCAGGGACAGCACCAGCACGCCCGGATCTTCCGGGTCCTGCGAGGCCACGTATTCCTTGGCGACCAGGTTCATGCCATCGCGCAACGGGGTGACCAGGCCGACAGCGGCGGCACGGTAGAAACCGGTCAGCGTGGCGTGGGTGAAGTTCTGGTTGACGTAGCGCAGCGGGGTCCAGTCGGGCTCGGCGTGGCCACCGTTGATGTGGCCGGCGATCTGCTCCAGCTGGCTGCGCAGTTGCCGGTACTCGGTGACATCGCCGCGCGAGACCGGCGCGATCTGCAGGTAGGTGAGCGAGCCGCGCTGGTCGGGATGGCGCTGCAGGTAGCGTTCGAAGCCGAGGAAACGCTCGGGCAGGCCCTTGGAGTAGTCCAGGCGGTCCACGCCGATGGCGAGCTGGCGGTCGCGCAGGCTGCTGCGCAGGTTCTTCACTGCCGCCTTGCTGGCGGCGGTGCTGGCCTGGCGGGCGATCAGCTCGGTGTCGATGCCGATCGGGAACGCTGCGGCGCGGAAGTGGCGTCCACCGGGCGCTTCGAGGTTGCCGTTGTCGAGCACCCGACCGCCGCCGAACAGGCGCAGGTAGGTCTGGAAGCGATCGGCATCGCGCTGGGTCTGGAAGCCGACCAGGTCATAGGCATACAGCGCCGAGAACAGCCGCAGATGGTCGGGCATCGCCTGCAGCAGATCGGCCGAGGGCATCGGGATGTGCAGGAAGAAACCGATGCGGCAGCCGATGCCGCGCTCGCGCAGCATCGCGCCGAGCGGAATCAGGTGGTAATCGTGGATCCAGACGATGTCGTCTTCGCGCAGCAGCGGCGCCAGCTTGTCGGCGAACAGTGCGTTGACCCTGTGGTAGGTCTCGCGGGTGCCGCGGTCGTAGTCGACCAGGTCCAGGCGGAAGTGCAGCAGTGGCCACAGGGTGCGATTGGCGAAGCCGTTGTAGTAGCCATCCACATCGCGCTTGGCCAGGTCCATGGTGACGTACTGGATGTCACCATCGCGCTGTTCGTGCAGCGTGCCACTGGCCTCGCGCACGCTCTTGCCACTCCAGCCGAACCACAGCCCGCCGCGTTCCTTCAATGCCGCCAGCAGGCCGACAGCGAGGCCGCCGGCGCGGTTCTCGCCGGGGACGGCAACGCGGTTGGAAACAATGACAAGACGGCTCACGAGGCCTCCTGCCAGGACCGCGACAGGCGCATCGCTGCGGTGATCAGGCCGACATGCGAGTAGGTCTGCGGGAAGTTGCCCCAGGCTTCACCACCGTCGAAGGCCAGGTCCTCCGACAGCAGGCCCAGATGATTGCGTTGCTGCAACAGCGCTTCGAACATCTCGCGCGCTTCGTCCATGCGGCCGATCGCGGCGAGCGCATCGATGTACCAGAACGTGCAGATGGTGAAGCTGGTTTCCGGCTCGCCGAAATCATCCGGTGCGATGTAGCGATACAGCGCGTTGCCATGCTTGAGGTCGCGGCCGATGGCCTCGACGGTGGCGACGAAGCGTGCGTCGTTGGCGTCGATGAAGCCGATGTCGGCCAGCAGCAGCAACGAGGCATCCAGGCGATGGCCATCGAAGGTATCGGTGAAGTGGCCGAGCTCCTCGCTCCAGGATTTTTCCATGATGCGTGCGTGGATGGTGTCGGCACGCTCGCGCCAGTACTGCGCGCGGTCATCACGCTTCAGGCGCACGGCGATCTTGCACAGGCGATCGCACGCCGCCCAGCACATCGCGCTGGTGTAGGTGTGCACTTCGGTGCGGCCGCGGAATTCCCACAGGCCGGCGTCGGGCACGTCGTGCAGGGCGAAGGCCTGTTCGCCCAGCGGTTCCAGCCGAGCGAAGGTGTGGCTGTCACCCGGATCCTGCAGGCGGCGGTCGAAGAACAGCTGGGTGGAGGCCAGCACCACGCTGCCGTATACATCGTGCTGGCGCTGCACCCAGGCCAGGTTGCCGCGCCGCACCGGGCCCATGCCGCGGTAGCCGGACAGGCTGGGCACTTCGTCCTCGTCCAGCTTGGCTTCGAAGCCGATGCCGTACAGCGGCTGCAGCGTGCCGTCGGTGGTGGCCAGGTTGAAGATGTAGCCGAGGAACTGCTCCATCGTGCGGGTGGCGCCCAGACGGTTCAGCGCGCGCACCACGAAGGCGGCGTCGCGCAGCCAGCAGTAGCGGTAGTCCCAGTTGCGCACGCTGCCGGGCGCCTCCGGAATCGAGGTGGTCATCGCCGCGATGATCGCGCCGCTGTCCTCGTACTGGCAGAGTTTGAGGGTGATCGCACTGCGGATCACCGCGTCCTGCCATTCCAGTGGAATGGACAGGTAACGCACCCATTCGCGCCAGTAGTCGCGGGTGCGCTGGAAGGCTTCCTGCACGTAGCCGCTGATGGAGCGGTTGAGCGATTCATCCACCCCCAGGATCAGGTGGATGGGGTGGTTGAGCACGAACGGCAGGCCATCACGCACGAAGCGCACAGGAACGTCGGTGGTCAGGCGCAGCACATGCTCGGGCAGGATCCAGCGCACATGGTTGCTGCCCCAGGTGGACTCGGGCACGCGTGCGCCCCAGTCGGCCAGGGGACGCGCGCGGATCACGATACGCGGGCTGCCGGACAGCGGACGCACCTGGCGGATCAGGCTGACTGGCCGGTAGAAACGATCGTTCTGGCGCCAGCGCGGGGCGAAATCGAGGATTTCCAGCGCGCCGCCATGCGCATCGCGCAGCACGGTGCGCAGGATCGCGGTGTTGGTGAGGTACTCCTGTTCGCTGTCGGCGAAGTCCTCCAGCTCGATGGCGAAGTCGCCGCCGGTCTGCTGGTTGGGGCTGAGCAGGGCACAGAAGGTCGGGTCGCCGTCGAAGGTCGGCAGGCAACTCCAGACAACACGGGCGTGTTTGTCGACCAGGGCGCCGAAGCTGCCGTTGCCGACCACGCCCAGATCAAGATCGGGTTGGGTCATCACGCGGTACATCTCGGTTGCGGCCGTGGGGGCCGGGGTCAATACGCATTCTCACGCAGCCAGACGTGCACGCTGCGTATGTCGGGCAGCGCGAACACCGCCGCGCTGGGTTCACGTTCGCCGATCAGCACGCTCCAGCCGTGCAGGCCGTTGGCCGCATCGAAGCCGAATTCATCGGTCAGGTCATCGCCGAGGAACACCGGCAGACGCCCACGGAACGGCAGGTACTGCATCAGCCGACGTACGGCCCGGCCCTTGTTGGTAGCCACCGGAACGAATTCAACGACATGGTCGCCCGGCTGCAGGCGGTAGCTGGCACGGCCGCGGATGTGGCGGTCGGCGAAGGCACGCACATCGTTGGCGGCATGCGGCGCGCCACGCCAGTGCAGGGCCAGGCCTACGCCCTTGTTCTCGACCAGTACGCCGGGGTGGCCATGGGCGAAACGCATGGCTTGTTGATGAAGGGCATGCAGCCAGTCGGCGGTGTCGTCGCCATGCTCATCGCGTATGACGTGCCCGTCCTGTGCACGCAGCTCGTGGCCATGCAGGCCCGCGGCGGGAAGCTTGAGTGGCGCGAACAACTGGTCCAGCTGTTCAAGCGGGCGACCACTGACCAGTGCCACGGCACCTTCCAGTCGATCGCTGATGCGGCCGATGGCTTCACGCACATCGGGGAGAAGCTGCACGGCGTCGGGGCGTGCAGCGAATTCGATCAGGGTGCCATCCACATCGAGGAACAACGCGCAGGCGTCGTCCAGCAATGGAGGTGGCGGACGCAGGGGGAGCGGTTCAGCCATGGCGACCACCATGCCAGCGCCAGCGTGTACGTGGGGTCGAGGTCAGGCTACGGCTGTGGGTCGTGCTGGCTGTGCGGACCAACGGTCCGCACCCACCCAAGGCAATCACACCCAGAGCAATCAGAACGTGTAACGCACGCGCCCGTAGTAATACGCACCGTTGCTGCCGATCGGCGACAGCACGTCGTAGGGCAGGTTGCCGAAGTAGTGGATGTCCTCGTTGGAGCGATCCGGGTAGTTGTCGGTCAGGTTCTGCCCACCGATGGCCACGCTCCACTGCGGCGTGATGCGGTATTCCACTTCCGCATCCAGCTGCCACTCGGCCTGGTAGGTCTGGCGCGGAATGTAGCCATCACCGAAGTTGAATACGCGGGTGGCGCTGCCGTAGCGGTTCACCCGGCTGCTCAGCGACCAGCGGTCGTTGCTCCAGCTGGCCGCGAAACTGCCACGGGTGCGCGGTGTGGCATCGGTCAGCGTATTGGTCTCTTCGATGCCGAACAGTACGTAGTCCGGGTCGAGTGCCTGCAATTGCGCGGGCGTGGCCAATACGTTCTTCAATGTGGTCTTGGTGTAGGCGTAGGTGCCGGTCAGCAGCAGCTGGCCATCGCCCAGCGACTGCCGCCAGTTGCTCACCAGCTCGGCGCCGCGGGTGCGCGTGTCGGCGGCGTTGACGAAGAAGCTGGCGCTCTGCAGGCCGCTGACGCCGTAGTTGGCGGCCACGTAGTCGGTCAGCGCATCGCCGGTGATGCTCTCCGACAGTGCGATGCGGTCATCGATGTCGATCTGGAAGAAGTCCAGTGACAGGTCGAAGTGCTCGCCGATGCGGCTGGTGAAGCCGAGCGAGGTGTTCAGCGACTTCTCCGGCTTCAGGTCCTGCGCGCCCAGGCCACGGGCGATGGGGTTGTTGACCGACAGCAGGCGGCCCTGCACCAGCTGGCCACCGGCGTTGTAGCCGGTGGAGGTGGATTCGTAGCCGATCTGCGCCAGTGACGGCGCACGGAAATTGTTGGAGATCGCGCCGCGCAGGGCGAATGCAGGGGTAAACTCGTAGCGCAGGCCGAGCTTGCCGGTCAGTTCGCCGCCGAAGTCATCGCTGTGCTCGTAGCGCGCGGCCAGATCGGTGGAGAATTTCTCGCCGAACTGACTGGACAGGCTGGCGTAGGCGCTGGCCACATCACGCGACAGGGTGGCCGCGTCCTGCGGGGTCAGGCCGCCGCCAGCCTGCGAGCCGGTCGGACGATCGGTGTAGGGGCCGGCGGCGTAGCTGGCCGGGTCGCCTGGACGCGTCTGGTAGCGCTCGTGGCGGGCTTCCGCGCCCAGGCCCAGGGTGTGGCTGATGCTGTCGGACTGGGAGAACACGCGGCTCAGATCGAAGTTGCCAACGGTCTGCGCGTACTCGTAGTCGGCGGTCTTGAAGCGGGTCGGGCTGGTCGGGCCCAGCGAGGCGTTCAGCGAATCACGCAGGCGGTAGGTGAAGTCGTTCTGGCCGTAATCCAGGCTGCCGTCGTAAGCCCATTCGCCCCACTGCCCGCGCACGCCGGCCACCGCCTGCACGTCGCGGTTCTCGCCTTCGGAGATCGGCCGGTAGCCATTGGGATAGACCTGCTTCCAGTTGGCGTCGCCGTCGGGGTAGCGGAAGTAGTTCGCGCCTTCGGTGTCACGCTGGTTGAACGTGCCGAACGCATAGAACGTCGCGGTCTTGCCGACCGGAATCTCGGTGTTCAGCCACAGGTTGATGTCCTTGCTGGCGCCATCACCGAGCACGTAGTTGCGCTTGCCCTGCAGGGCAAGATTGGCCTCGGTCTGGTCCCACGGCGGAATCTGGTCGAAGCCGGCGCGGTTGGTGCCGTTGCGCTTCTTGTACTCCAGGCCCACGCGCAGGAAGCCGCCGTCCTCGCCCAGCGAGGTGCCGACTTTGGCGCTGATGTTGCCGGTCTGGCCATCGGTGAGGGTGCGGCCGATCGGCTTGAGATCGGTGTGGTTGGCGCCGTAGCTGGCTTCGATCTCGCCACCGTCGCCACCGTTGTCGAGGATCACGTTGATCACGCCGGCCACCGCATCGGAGCCGTACAGCGCACCGGCGCCATCGCGCAGCACTTCAATGCGCTTGATGGCGCTGACCGGAATCGCGTTGAAGTCGACCGGGGTGGTGCCCTTGCCGATCTTGCTGTCGGTGTTGACCAGCGCGGTGTGGTGGCGGCGCTTGCCGTTGACCAGCACCAGCACCTGGTCCGGCGACAGCCCGCGCAGCTGCGCGGCGCGCACGTGGTCGGCGCCGCCCGAGTTGGACTGGCGCGGGAAGTTGAACGAGGGCAGCAGGGCCTGCAGGGCGCTGCCGAGCTCGCCATTGACCACGCCGGCCTTGCGGATGTCCTCGGCGGTCAGCACGTCCACCGGCGAAGTGGATTCAAGCACGGTGCGGTCGGCGGCGCGGGTGCCGGTGACGATCACCGTGTCCAGGTTGGTGGCGGCGTCCTGGGCCGAAGCCAGGGCGGGGGACAGGGCGAGCGCGATGGCGAGGCCGAGCGGCGACGCGGACAGGCGGGGGGACATGCGGACTCCAGCAGCAACGACGTGGGGAAGGGGCGGGGGAGATAGTTTCACTTACATCCATCCGGATGAAGCGATATATTATCTTGGCGTGAGGAGGTGGTGCGATGCAAGCCCCGTCTCCCATTGCATCACTTCATGCTCTGCCGGCATGAGGGCATTGGTTGCAGCCGCAACCGAGGCGCAGGTGTACCCTCCGTGCCCCTTCGTCGTGCTTTTTCCCCTTCCCGGAGTGCTGTTCCCGATGAAACACCTTGGCCTTGTCTTCGCCGTGCTGCTGGCCACCAGTGGCTGCGCCAGCCTGTCTTCCAAGGCGCCCAGCGCCTATGCCACCACCGCCGACCTGCAGGGCGACGCAGCGCGTCCGTCCAGCGGGCACGGCTGGGTGCGCAGCGAGCTGTACTTCGGCGTGGGCGAGGAGCAGGGCGCCGGTGACCGCCCGCAGGCCGACACCATCAGCGATGCGCAGTGGCGCGCGTTCCTGGACAAGGAAGTGACGCCGCGCTTCCCGGACGGCCTGACCGTGTTCGATGCCTACGGCCAGTGGCTGTTCCGTGGCGATGCTGCCCCGAACCGCCTGCGCACCAAGGTGCTGGTGGTGCTGCACGAGGACAGCCCGCAGCGCCGCGCCGACATCGAAGCGATCCGGCTGGCGTGGAAGCAGCAGACCAAGCACCAGTCGGTGTTGTGGTCACGGCAGGCGGTTGACGTATCGTTCTGACCCAGAGGCGCCATAGTGGCGCTGCAGGGAATGACGATGAAACCCAGGGATGTGTTGTTGGGCGCGATGCTTGCCGGCGTGTTGGTGCCCGTGGCGCAGGCGCAGGATGAGGACCGGGGCCCGCTGCGGTTTTCGCCGGCAGCGGGCGTGCAGGCGACGGCCGAGGTGCAGGAGGACGGCATGCTTGCCGTGCTGCTGCAGCCGGCAGGGAAGCGCCAGCGGTTGCCAGGCGCGCCGGATGCCGATGGTAATTCGCGCCTGAGCGCAGAGGACCTCGATTTCGATGGGCACCCTGAACTGGTTGCGCGCGCGGCGGTGGGCATGGTCAATGAGGCTGTTGCGGTGTATCGCTTCGACGCGGGCAGTGGTGAATTCCGCGCGCTGAAGGCGGTGACCCATGGACACGATCAGTGCGGTGAACTGATGGGCCTCACTGCCGATGCCGCCACGCGCACGCTGACCGCCAGCTGCCGCAGCGGGCCGATGTGGTACACCGACCAGTACCGGTTTGCAGGTGGGCAGCTCTATCTGTACCGCGGTGAGAATGTGCTGATGCTGGGCGATACGCTCAACCAGGCGCTGCGCTGGGAAGAGACCGAGAACCAAGGCCCGCTGGCGGTGTGGCGCACCTATGATCCTGCCGGCAAGGTGCTGGAAAGCGCCATTGGTGACGGGTTGGGCGCGCCCGCCAGCAGCGCACCGCTGCGGGGCCAGGACGCCACCGTGGTGCCAGCGCGCCTGTTCCTGTTCGACCGGCCCGGCGCATCAAGCACCAAGCGCTATCTGGTACAGGGCGATAACGTGGAGATGCTGGATGAGCAGGACGGCTGGGTGAAGCTGCGCTACCGCACTCCGAAACAGGGCGCGATTGACGGCTGGATCAACGTCAACGATTGACGGCAGCGCTGCCCGGAGTTTGCACAACAAGGCGATCGATCTCTTGCCCACGGGAGCATCACTTCACCGGGTCTAGCCTCGGGTTTCCCCCGAACCAGGCTGCAGCACCATGAGCAAGCGCGTTGCCGAGATCGTCGTCGATACATTGCAGCAGGCGGGCGTCCGCCGTTGTTATGGCATCGTCGGCGACACCCTGAACCATGTCACCGACGCACTGCATCGCAGTGAAATCGAGTGGGTGCATGTGCGCCATGAAGAGGTCGCCGCGTTCGCGGCCGGTGCCGATTCATTGATCAGCGGCCAGCTGACCGCCTGCGCGGGTTCGTGCGGTCCTGGCGGTCTGCACTTCATCAACGGCATCTTCGAGAGCAACCGCAACCGCGCGCCGATGGTGCTGATCGCCAGCCAGGTGGTCACCAGCGAACTTGGCATGGAATTTCCGCAGGAAGTGGATTTCAAGGCGGTGTATGGCAGCTGCACGGTGTTTTGTGAGCAGGTGCACAGCCCGGCGCAGGCACGCCGCGTGGTGGCGCTGGCCTGCCAGGCGGCCATCAGCCGGCGTGGCGTGGCGGTGGTGATCCTGCCGGCCGACATCAGCGAAGCGGAGGTGAAGCACGATGTGCCGTTCTCGGTGCATTACACCCAGCCGGTGCTGCGCCCGTCCGATAGCGAACTGCAGCAGATTGCCGAACAACTGGGGCAGGGCAAGCGTATCGGCATCTATGCCGGCGCCGGTTGCCAGGGGGCGCATGCGCAGCTGCTGGAACTGGCGCGGCGCCTGCAGGCACCGGTGGCGCACACGTCGCGTGCCAAGGACTTCGTCGAACCGGACAACCCGTACAACATGGGCATGACCGGTGTTTTCGGCATCGAATCCGGCTTCCATACGTTGATGGAGTGCGACACGCTGCTGCTGCTCGGCGCGGATTTCGCCTGGGGCCAGTTCTATCCGGACAAGGCCACGATCATCCAGGTCGACCGCGACGGCAGCCACCTCGGTCGCCGCCATCCGGTGAACCTGGGCGTGGTCGGTGATATCGCACCGACGCTGGACGCACTACTGCCGATGCTGCCCCCGCGCGAAGACAGCAGCTTCCTGGACGAGTGCATCGAGCACCGCGACAAGGCGCTGAAGAAGCGCGAGCAGGAGGAGCAGCCGGGTGAAGGCGAGCTGATCCATCCGCAGCACCTGACCGCGCTGCTGTCGAAGTACGCCACCGACGATGCGCTGTTCACCGCGGATGGTGGCTCGCCGATGGTGTGGGTGCTGCGGCACATCCGGGTGAACGGCCGGCGCCGCACGCTGACCAGCCTGCTGCACGGCACGATGGCCAACGCGATGCCGCAGGCGCTGGGTCTGCAGAAGGCCTTCCCGGGGCGGCAGGTGATTTCGCTGTCCGGTGACGGTGGGCTGGCGATGCTGCTGGGCGATCTGCTGACCGCGGTGCAGGAAAACCTTCCGATCAAGGTGGTGGTGTTCAACAACGGCTCGCTGAATTTCGTCGAGCTGGAGCAGAAGGTGGAAGGCCTGCTGGACAACTACACCGACCTGAAGAATCCGGACTTCGGGCGGTTGGCCGAGGTGATCGGCTTCCATGGCCGCACGGTGACCCGCAGCGAGGATCTGGAGGAAGCGGTGCAGGATTTCCTGGCCCAGCGTGGGCCGGCGCTGCTGGACGTGCACACCAGTCGCGCGGAGCTGGTGATGCCGCCGCAGATCGAGGCCAAGCAGGTGGCGGGTACGGCGCTGTACGCGGCCAAGGCGGTGCTGAGCGGTCGCATCGACGACGTCAAGCATCTGCTGGTGGACAACTTCCTGAAGAAGTAAGAGGTTGGGTTTGATGCAGGGCTGCGCCCTGCACCCGCAGAGGCCGGAGCAAAAGCCGAAGCAACAGCAACAGCCGAAGCAACAGCAACAGCGGGCATTCCGTGGGATGGCGGGGTGGGTCCGGCTGCGGGGGACGCCGTAAACCCGTCCTTGAAGTGACCCCCGAGAGTTGGACGGTGGGGTCAAGCGGCCGCTTGAGCCTGTTCCCGGTACTGTACCGGGCTCAGGCCCTTCAATTTCAATCTGATGCGCT
>RCUP01000314.1_pt1 | contig 40298 bp, 38 predicted proteins | sample 2166341 | NCBI WGS metagenome assembly RCUP01 (sample SAMN09932325, study PRJNA488358) | compost metagenome | isolation source: compost soil in succinonitrile-enriched | place: Germany: Experimental Botanical Garden | reverse complement strand
CGTAGTCCAGAAGGATGTCCGAGGGCTCATAGGCCTGGATCGAGGCGGTGGTGATGATGGATGCGCCTGGCGGAAGATGGGGCTCGGCGGCCTTGCAAAGCCAGTGAAGCGCATAGAGGTTGGTCTTCAGCGTCGCATCGAAATCCTCGGTCGAGACCTCCGACACCGCCTTGCGGAACTGCTGGTGACCGGCGTTGACGACCAGGATGTCCAGGCCGCCGAAAACCTCCACCACCCGCGCGACCATGGCCGCATTCCACGCTTCGTCCCTGACGTCTCCGGCCAGGGCCAGGGCCTTCACCCCGGCCTTCTCGATCAGGGCGACCACCTCTGCGGCGTCCGTCTCCTCGGACGGCAGATAGCCGATGGCGACATCTGCGCCTTCGCGCGCATAGGCGATGGCGGTCGCCCGGCCGATGCCGGAATCCCCGCCCGTGATCAGGGCCCGGCGTCCTTTCAGACGGCCATGTCCGACATAGCTGTCCTCGCCATGGTCGGGCCGCGGGATCATCCGGCCGGCCAGGCCGGGTTCAGCCTGAGGCTGACGTGGAAAGGGCGGTCGGGGATACTGGTTGCGCGGATCCTGCATGGCCAGGCGATCGGGCATGGGTCTTCCTCGTTGTGGCGCCTGTCCCGGCCAGGGGCGGCGCAGGGGATGCCGATCTAATGTCCTCGTCCCTCGCGACGTTCCACCCGGCCGCCGACCCGACCCTCGCAACGCTGACGGGCCCGCCGCGTTCTCCCTTCCCGTCCTCGGCGCGCTTGTCGCCGCAGCCGACGGCCGTCACCAGGAGACGCCTGAAAGCGCATGCCCACACCCGGCCAAGGTCTCGCCTCTGTCCTCCAGCCCACCCCCGCCGGCCTGTGGTGCCCGGGGGGCGACTTCTACATCGACCCGCCGCGCCCGGTGGACCGGGCCGTCATCACCCATGGTCACGCGGATCACGCCCGCGCGGGACATGGCGCCGTCCTGGCCACGGTCGAGACCCTGGCCATCATGGGCGAGCGCTATGGCGCTGACTTCGCCGGGCGCACCCAGGCCCTCTCCTATGGCGAGCGGCTCAAGGTCGGCGGCGTCGAGATCTCCCTGGCCCCGGCCGGACATGTTCTGGGCTCGGCCCAGGCGACCGTCCGTCAGGGCGGTCTGACCATCACCGCCTCTGGCGACTACAAGCGCCGTCGCGATCCCACCTGCGCCGCCTTCGAACCCGTGCCGAGCGACGTCTTCATCACCGAGGCCACGTTCGGCCTGCCGGTCTTTCGCCATCCGCCGGACGTCCAGGAGATCGGACGGCTGTTGCGCTCGGTCCAGCAGTTCCCCGAACGCGCCCATCTCGTCGGCGCCTATGCGCTCGGCAAGGCGCAGCGCCTCATCCGGCTGCTGCGCGAGGCGGGCTATGACGAGACCATCTATGTCCACGGCGCCCTGGAACGGCTGAACCGGCTGTATGAGCATTTCGGCGTCGATCTGGGACCGCTCGCCCCGGCTACGGGATCAAGGGCCGACTTCGCCGGGCGCATCATCGTCGCTCCGCCCTCCGCCATCGCCGACCGCTGGAGCCGACGTTTCCCGGATCCTGTCACGGCCTTCGCCTCGGGCTGGATGAGCGTGCGGGCGCGGGTGCGCCAGCGCGGCGTCGAGCTGCCGCTGATCCTGTCCGACCACGCCGACTGGGACGAACTGACCGCCACCCTGACTGAGCTGTCGCCGCAGGAAATCTGGATCACCCACGGCCGCGACGACGCCCTGCGCCGCTGGGCAGAACTGCAGGGACTGACGGCTCGCGCCCTGCACCTGGTCGGCTATGAAGACGAGGACGACGACTGATGCGCGCCTTCGCCGCCCTGCTCGACCGGCTGTCCTTCACGGCCTCGCGCAACGCCAAGCTGCGGCTGATCCGCGACCACCTGGCCGACGCCCCCGATCCCGACCGGGGCTGGGCCCTGGCCGCCCTGACGGGCGCCCTCTCCTTCACCGCCGCCAAGCCGGCCGTCATCCGTCAGGTCGTCGAGGGGCGGGTCGATCCTGAACTCTTCCGCCTGTCCTACGACTATGTCGGCGACCTGGCGGAGACCGTCGCCCTGATCTGGCCGGCCCGTCACGGCGCCAACCGCGAGCCGGAACTGTCCGAGGTGATCGACACCCTGAACGCCGCCAAACGCGGCGAGGTTCAGGGCCTGCTGGAAGGCTGGCTGGACGCCCTGGACGCCGACGGACGCTGGGCCCTGCTGAAGCTGGTGACCGGGGGTTTGCGCGTCGGCGTCTCGGCGCGACTGGCCTGGCAGGCGGCGGCGGACTTCGGCGGGGTCGAGGTCGCCGACATACAGGAGGTCTGGCACGCCCAGACCCCGCCCTATGCCGACCTGCTGGCCTGGCTGGACGGCAGGACCGAGCGCCCCTCGGCCATGGCGCACGGCCGCTTTCGCCCGGTCATGCTGGCGCAACCGATCGACGAAGCCGTCGACCTGCCCAGGCTGGACCCCGGCGAATACGCCGCGGAATGGAAGTGGGACGGCATCCGCGTCCAGGCGGTCAGCGAAGGGGGCGTCAAACGCCTCTACAGCCGAACCGGCGAGGACGTGTCCGCCGCCTTTCCCGATGTCGTGGCCGCCCTGGCCTATGAGGGGGTCGTCGACGGCGAGCTTCTGGTGCTGCGCGACGGTCGGGTCGCTTCCTTCGGCGACCTGCAGCAGAGGCTGAACCGCAAGACGGCGGACGCCAGGCTGATGATCAGCCACCCGGCGGGCGTGCGCGCCTATGACCTTCTGGCCGCCGATGGCGAAGACCTGCGCGCCCTGCCCTTCGCCGAGCGCCGCAAGCGCCTGGAAGGCTTCGTCGCCGAAATCGGCTCAGACCGCATCGACCTGTCGCCGCTCGTTTCCTTCCGGACCTGGGAAGACCTGGCGGCCCGTCGCGCCGAACCGCCGCCGGGCGATCCGCAGTCGGCCGAGGGGCTGATGCTGAAACGGCTCGACAGCCTCTATGAGGCCGGCCGCCCCAGAGGGCCCTGGTTCAAGTGGAAGCGCGATCCGCATCTGATCGACGCCGTCCTGATGTACGCCCAGCGCGGTCACGGCAAGCGCTCGAGCTTCTACTCCGACTACACCTTCGGGGTCTGGACCGAGGACGCCGACGGCGTCCACGTGCTCACCCCGGTGGGCAAGGCCTATTTCGGCTTCACCGACGAAGAGCTGAAACAGCTCGACAAGTTCGTGCGCGAGCACACGGTCGAGCGTTTCGGCCCCGTCCGCTCCGTCACGGCGACGCGCGAGTTCGGCCTGGTGCTCGAGGTCGCCTTCGAGGGCCTGCAAAGGTCCAAACGCCACAAGTCCGGCGTGGCCATGAGATTTCCCCGCATCAGCCGCATCCGCTGGGACAAGCCGGCAAAGGAGGCGGACGAGCTGCATACGCTGGAAGCCATGCTTGATGCGCCCTCGGCCGCCCCCTGACTTCGGCTAGCGGCTGTCCTTGTGTCGGGGATTGGGCTCGCCCGAGCCCGGATCCGTCCGGGTTTCGGTCGATAGGCCTGAGGCCTTGGAGCCCCTGGGTTCAGTCGCCGGCCGCGGAGGCTGTCCGGCCCGTTCCGGCGGGCGCAGATTTTCATTCTCGGCCTCGCGGCCGGTGCGTTCGGCCGGTTTGTCCGGTTGCGTCATCAGGCGTCTCCCAGGTGTGCGAAGAGGACAAGAGAACCCGGCGTCACGCCGACTTGCCCGTGTGCTCCGGCTTGCCCTTGCGCGGAGTCGAAGCCATTTCCTCCAGCTCCTTGCGGGTCATGCTTTCCTCCATGGACTTCGAGGCGCCCCGAAGCTTGCTTTTCGGCGCATCGCCCCGTTTTGCGGCCAGGGCGGCCCCTGCCGCTTTCTGCTGGGCTGCGGATTTGGCGGGCATGTCGAAATCTCCCTGATGTCGGATCATCGCCGGATCGAGCGAAAGGCCGGTCAGACGCCTTCTTTCAACCCGCCCCCGAAACCCGGGTTCCTGAGGGGCTGCGCCGGCTCGACCCGACCGACCGCGGTAGCGGCATGGCGCTTAAGAACCGAAGAGTCCGATACCGGACAGAAGGCGGCGAGCCGCCGCGCGACCTTGATTGATCCAGCGCAGTTGGCCCTCCCTAGCCCTTCCGTTCAAAGCGCCATTTCATGATCAGGACGCCGCTGGCCATGACAAGGGCGCAGCCGTTGGCGAGGGTCACGGGCCATGCCTCGGTCAGCAGGCCGTAGCATACCCATAGAATGAAGCAGCTCACGGTCAGGGCGTAGGTCTTGAGCGAGACGCTGGAGGCGTCGCGCTCCTTCCAGATCTTGTAGATCTGGGGCGCGAAACTGCTGACAGAGCACAGGGCGGCGGCGACGCCGACCACATCGGCCATGGAGATCATAGGTCAGTCCCGAACTCGACCGGTCCGGCCGCAGTGAGTCAGCCTAACGCCGCGGCCCCCCGCGGGCTCCCTGTCAGGCAAGATAGAGGTCCGCGTCCGGGTCGGTCTCACCCCTCACCCACACCTCAACGACCTGGCTGGCGATCACCGAGGAGGTGATGCCGTTGCCCCCGAAGCCCATGACGCTCCAGGCGTGGGCCATGCCCGGTACGGGCGCGATATGGGGCAGGCCGCTGGCGCTCTCTCCGAAGGCCCCGGCCCAGGCGTAGTCGACCTCCAGCGCGACCTCGGGAAGCAGGCCCCTCAGCTTGGCCAGTATGCGCGCTATCTTGCGTTCCAGAAGAGCTCGGCTGGCATGGGCGGTGGGAGAATCCTCATCCTCGCCGCCGACGATCAATCGCCCGTCGTTGCTCGTGCGCATGTAGAGGTAGGGGTCTGATCCTTCCCAGACGAGGGTGTCACGCAGCCAGGCTGGACCGCAAAAGCCCGGCGTTGACGCAAGCGCCCAGGTCGAGACCACCCTGGTGTCCGGCGCAGTCACGCCCTTGGGACGTTCGTAACCGCAACAGAAGACCACCGCTGAAGCCCGTACAGCGAAACCGGTGCTGGTCAGCAAGGTCACCCCATCCGGATCCGACACGGCTTCGATCACCTCGACCGGCGAGAAGAGACTCGCGCCCCGGGCCTGGGCGCGCCGCAGAAGTCCCGCGGTCAGTTGAGCAGGGTCGGCGCTGGCCGATCCGCCGCTGAGGATGGCGCCGGTTCGGTCGATCCCGAACCGATCACGAACCTGATCCGCCGGCAGGTAGCGGCTCTCCAGGCCGATGCCGGCCCTCGCTGCGGCCTCGCTTTCGAGGGCTCGGCGGCCATAGGCGTCACCGGCAAGATAGAGGGCGTCGCGATCCCTGTAGCCGCAACGGATACCCTCCTGGACTATGATCCTTCTCAGGTCGTCGACCGCGCGCCGCGAGCGCAGATAGGCCCGCTGCGCCTTCGGCCGGCCTATACGCTTCGCGAGCGCCTCCAGTGGAAGATCGATCTCCCATTGCAACAGGGCGGTCGAGGCGATGGTCGATCCCATCAGAGGCGCCCTGCGATCAAGGACCGCCAGCGTGTGGTCGCGCGACAGCTCATGCGCCATGAGGGCGCCGCTGATCCCGGCTCCGACGACGGCGACATCAACCGAAACGGCCTGCTTCAAAGGGCGAGCCGGCGTCCCCGTAAAAGGGCTGTCCGCCCAGAGAGATCGCCCGCTTCTCAGGTCCCGCTTCTGCGTCAGCCTCGCCATTCAACCCCCGACACGCACAGCCCGCGCCTCCGCTTCAGGGAACGCGCGCTCCTGTGGAGGGTTGCTCAAACCATGGCCAAGCCTCATCGGATCACGACCTCTGCAACGGATCCGACGCACCAGCTTCCAGCGCCGTTTCGCGACTGGTTCGTGGACCGCGGCTGGACCTTGCGCCCCCACCAGCTGGACATGATCGACAAGGCGAAAGCCGGCGCCGACGTCCTGCTCGTGGCGCCGACAGGCGGCGGCAAGACCCTCGCCGGCTTCCTGCCCAGCCTCCTGCAACTCGCCGAACGCGGCCCGCGCAAGGGCCGCAAGATCCTTCACACGCTCTACATCTCCCCCCTCAAGGCCCTGGCGGTCGATGTCGAACGGAACCTGCTGACGCCGGTCCGGGACATGGATCTCCCCATCGTCGTGGAGTCGCGCACGGGCGACACCGGACAGGCCCGGCGCCAGCGTCAGAGGACATCCCCCCCGGACATTCTGCTGACCACGCCGGAACAGCTGGCCCTGTTCTGCGCCTGGAAGGGCGCGCGCGACTATTTCCAGGATCTGGAGTGCGTGATCATCGACGAAATCCACGCCATCCACGGATCCAAGCGAGGGGACCTGCTGTCATTGGGGCTGGCGCGGCTGAGGACGTTTGCCCCCGACGTCCGGTGCGTCGGTCTGTCGGCGACCGTGGACGACCCGGCCCGCGTCAGACGCTGGCTGTCGGACCGAGGCGACGACATCGTCCTTGGCCAGGCCGGCGCGCCGCCCCGGCTCGAGGTTCTGCTGTCGCAAAACCGGGTCCCCTGGGCCGGTCACACCGCCCAGCACGCCATGGCGGAGGTCTATGAGACCATCAAGACGGCGCGCACCACCCTGGTCTTCGTCAACACCCGCTGGCAGGCGGAGTTCGCCTTCCAGGAGCTATGGCGGCTCAATGACGACAATCTGCCGATCGCCCTTCATCACGGCAGCCTTTCAGCCGAGCAGCGCCGCAAGGTCGAGGCGGCGATATCGCGCCACGAACTGAGAGCCGTGGTCTGCACCTCGACGCTGGATCTGGGCATCGATTGGGGCGCAGTCGATCTGGTCATCCAGCTTGCGGCGCCCAAGGGCGCCTCGCGGCTGGTGCAGAGGATCGGACGCGCCAACCACAGGCTGGACGAGGCCTCGCGCGCTATCCTGGTGCCCGCCAGCCGTTTCGAGATGCTGGAGTGCCAGGCCGCGGCGGAGGCGGTGGCGGAAAACGCTCTCGACGGGGATCCGCCCCGGATCGGGGCGAGAGACGTCCTCGCGCAGCACGTCATGGGCTGCGCCTGTTCGGAGCCCTTCGACCTGGTGGACCTCTATGAGGAGGTGCGGCGGGCGGCGCCCTATGCAGCCCTTTCCTGGGAGGCCTTCGAGCAGGTCGTCGATTTCGTCTCGACCGGCGGCTATGCGCTCAGAAACTATGATCGCTTCCGAAGGATCATACGCGGTCCCGACGGCCGCTGGCGCGTCCTCAACGAGGAGACGGCGCGACGCCACCGGATGAATGTCGGCGTCATCGTCGCCGCCCAGACCCTCAACATCCGGCTTGCGGGCCGACGCGGCGCCGGGCGCAAGATCGGCCAGGCCGAGGAGTGGTATTTCGAACAGCTGACCCCGGGCGACAGCTTCCTCTTCGCCGGCGAGATATGGCGTTTCGAGGGGGTTCGGGCGACGGACGCGATCGTCACCCGCTCAAACGACAAACAGCCCAAGGTTCCCAGCTGGGGCGGCTCCCGGTTTGCGCTTTCCACCTTCCTGGCCAGGCGTGTCCGGCGCATGATCAGCGACCAGACCTCGTGGTCGCGGCTGCCGCCCGACGTCTGCGAATGGCTGTTCGCCCAGCAGTCGCATTCAAGCATCCCCGGGGAAGAGGATCTCCTGGTCGAGACCTTCAGGCGCGGCAAACGGCACTACATGGTCTGCTATCCGTTCGAGGGCCGATTGGCCCACGCCACCCTGGCCATGCTGATCACACGTCGGCTGGACCGGGCCGGGGTCGGGCCGATCGGCTATCTCGCCAACGACTATGCGCTTTGCGTCTGGTCCTTGCGGCCCATGGACAGCCTCGATTTCGACGCCCTGTTCCAGCAGGACATGCTGGGGGACGATCTTGAAGCCTGGCTGGACGAGAGTTTCATGGTGAGACGCGCCTTCAAGGAATGTGCGCTGATCAGCGGCCTGATCGAGCGCCGCATGCCTGGCCACGAGAAGAACGGACGGCAGGTGACCTTCTCCGCCGACCTGATCTACGACACCCTGAGACGACATGATCCGGACCATCTGCTCCTGTCCTGCGCGCGCGAGGATGCGGCGCGCGGACTTCTCGACCTTGCGCGCCTGGGGGAGTTCCTCACACGCATCTCGGGCCGGATCGGGGTGGAGCGGCTTGCGCATGTTTCGCCCTTCGCCGTGCCCCTGCTGATGGAGATCGGCAAGGAGCGAGCGCCTGGGACCACCGCCGCGGACATGATGCTGGAGGACGCCGCCCTGATTGACGAGGCCATGTCTTGAACGTCTCAAGCCTGGCGGACGACGGCGCCTTCGCAACGCGCCTGGCCGGAACCGACGTCGTGCTTCGCGTCTCCGGCGCCCTCTGGTTGCCGGCGGAGCGCACCCTGGTGGTCGCCGACCTGCACCTCGAAAAGGGATCCGCCTACGCCGCCCGCGGACAGCTCCTGCCCCCCTATGACACCCGCGAAACCCTCAACCGGCTGGAGCGTGAGGTCGCAACCCTCGCCCCCCGAACCGTCGTCTTGCTGGGCGACACCCTCCATGACCGCGGGGCGCCGGCGCGTATCGGCGAGGAAGAGCGCGCGCGCCTCAGGGCCCTGGCGGCAAGGGTCAGGCTGATCTGGGTCGTCGGCAATCACGACCCCGAAGGCGCCGGCGACCTGGGCGGCGAAACAGCGGACCTGGTCGAGGTCGCAGGGCTTTTGCTGCGCCACGAGCCCACCCCTGGCCCAGTGGAGGGCGAGGTCGCGGGACACCTTCATCCCTGCGTACGCGTCAAGGGCGCCGCAGGCTCTGTTCGCCGCCCCTGCTTCGCATCGGACGGCAGCCGCCTCATCCTGCCGGCCTTCGGCGCCTATGCCGGGGGGCTCAATCTACGCGACCCCGCCTTCTCCGGGCTTTTTCGCTGTCCTCCCACAGGCTACCTCCTGGCGCGGCGCGTTGCGGCGGTCTCCTTCGAGAAGATGCGACCCGATCAGAGGTCCCTGCCCGGCTGACCGCTTCCCGGACGCCCAGGGCGAAGACCTGCCCCTAGTGTCGGGTGGGCCGGATCATGGACAGATCATAGCCCAGGGCGCGGGTCCGCTCGGCGATCAGGCTGCGTACCTCTGCCGAGGGCTCGGCGACGCGGCTCAGCTGCCACAGATAGCGACCCGACGGCTCTCCCACGATGGACCAGGAATAGTCATCGGCATGATCCAGCACCCAGTAGTCGCCCAGATAGAAGGGACCGAAGAAGGAGACCTTCAACTTGGCCCCCTGGCTGGCGGCGACCACCCTGGCCTTGCCTGCCGACGACTTGGTCGGCCCGTCTACACCGCCTTCCCGGCAGGTGTTCAGCACCCCGACGAGCCCGTCGTCGCGCACCGCATAGTCGGCCGTCACCGCCTCGCACCCGCGTTCAAAGCCGTTCTCATAGCGACCGATCTCGTACCAGCGCCCGGCGTAACGGGTCAGGTCGACGGGCTTCGCCGGCTGCGGGACCGCGAGATTTCCGACCGGACCCCGCTCGAGCGACGCGCAGGCGCAAAGGGCGAGAACCGAACCGGCGACGAGGAAGAAGGGAACGGCGCGTTTGAAGGTCATGGCGTCGGAAACGAGCCGTTCCCGACCGGGGTTCCGCGGTCCTGCCTATAGCGGCCAGAACAGCAGGATCAGGGGCGGGCCCGCCATGAGCACCAGCAGGCTGAGCGGCGCGCCTAACCGCGGATAGTCGGAAAACCGGTATCCGCCCGGTCCCATCACCAGGGTGTTGCACTGGTGGCCGATGGGCGTGAGGAAGTCGCAGGCTGCGCCAACCGCCACCGCCATCAGGAAGGGATCGGGACTGAACCCGAGCTGCGCGGCCAGGGTGGCCCCGATCGGGGCGACGATCAGGACGGTGGCGGCGTTGTTCAGGAAGGGGGTCACCGCCATGGAGGCCAGCATGACCCCGCCGATCGCCAGCACCCCGGGCAGGCTCCCGAAGACATTTCGCAGCAGACCCGCGATCAACTCGGACCCGCCGGTCTGCTGTATCGCGTCCGAAACGGGGATCAGGGCGGCGATGAGGACCAGCAGCGGTCCGTCCAGGGCGGCGTAGGCCTCCCGCATCTTCAGCCCGCCCATGGCCACGATGAGCACGGCCGCGCCAAAAAAGGCCACGGCGACCGGCACGAGGCCGAAACCCACAAGGACCATGGCGATGGCCAGGACGACGGCGGGCAGGAAGCGTTTGCGCCGGCTCCCCAGTCGCACCTCGCGCTCGGCCAGAGGCAGGAGGTCAAGGGCCTTGAGCGCGGTCGGCAGGCGCTGCTCGGCGCCCTGGAGAAGAAGGATGTCGCCCGTCTCCAGCCTGGCGGTCCGAAGATGCTGGGTCAGTTCGTAACCGCTGCGCGACACGCCAAGGAGGTTGACGCCATGTTGCCCGTAGAGGTCGGACTGCCGGACCGACTGGCCCTGTAACGGCGAGTTGCGGCCAATGACGGCCTCGATGACCGCAACCTCCTCGGCGGCGCTATGGGTGGCGATCGGCCGGTTCTCCCGGACCAGCTTCAGACGCGCCCTTCCCAGGAAGGCTTCAAGCCCCTGCTGTTCGCCCTCTACAAGCAGGATGTCTCCGGCCTTCACGACCACGTTTCCACGCGGGTTCGGTCGGCGCCGGCCGTTGCGGATAAGGGCCATGATCCGCACCTCCCCCTCCCCGCATCGCGTGAGGGCCGACACAGTCATGGATACGGGCGCCCAGTCGTCCGGGGCGCTCACCTCGGTGGCGTAGGCGTTTTCGTCCAGGGCCGCGTTCATCACGGCGGCGCTCTGGCGGTCCCTGGGCAGGAGACGATAGCCGAAGGCGAGAAAGGCCAGGGCGACGGCCGTGAGCCCAAGGCCGACCGGCGCAAAATCATACATGCCGAACGGCTGGCCGACGACCTCCTGACGCACCTGGGCGACGATGATATTGGGGGCCGTCCCGACCAGGGTCACCATCCCTCCCGCCATGGCCCCGAAGGCCATGGGCATGAGCAATCGCGACGGCGCAGATCCCGTGCGGCGAGCCACCTGCAGGGCCACGGGCATCATGATCGCCAGCGCTCCGACGTTCTTGGTGGCCATGGACAGGAGGGTGACCACGCCGGTGAGCACCGGAACCTGACTGCGTTCGGTCTTCAACAGAGGCAGAAGGCGGCGCATCGCGGATTCGACAATCCCCGAGCGCGCGAAAGCCGCCGAGACGATCAGGGCGCAGGCGATGATGACCGTGACGTCGTTCTTGAACCCGTCAAAGGCGGCCTCCGCCGGAACCACCCCCAGGATGAGGCCGGCCACGAGGGCGACCGCCGCCACGAGGTCATAGCGAAACCGGCCCCAGATGAAGGCGCCGATCGTCAGCGCAATGAGGCCGAACGCCAGTCCCTGTTGCAATGTCACGCGGCGGAGCCCCCCGGACTACCCATCTCAGGCCTTGAGGCGGATCTTCTTTTCGACCTCGGCGGCCGCCTTTTCTTCCTGCTTGCGCCGATTGAAGACCGTCCGCATGAAGCGGCGGTCCGCGAGGCTCAACACCTCTTCAGCGGCGACAAACTGCTCCTGCTCCTCCTCGCGGATGTGATGCAGGTATTCTTCGCGCAGGGCGGCGAAACGGCGGATCCATCCGGGAGACGCCATGTCCCGCGCGGCCAGATCCGCGAGGAGGTCATCGATCTCCTTGTGCTCGGCGATGGCGTGGCGGGCGAAGTCCGTCGTGTCCGGGTTTCTCAGCACGCTGGACCAGAGCGCCTGCTCTTCCGCGGCGGCGTGCGCCTTCAGCTCATGAACCAGTTCCACAAAGAGGCGCTCGCGGTCGGGAGACTTCCCCTTCGTCTCCTCCAGCATGGCCAGGAGCGCGCGATGGCGATCATGGTCCTCGACCAGCCGACCGAAGATGTCGGGATCCCCCCTGAATTTGGTGGCGGGCGTGCTGCCGATCCGTACGGCCAGGTCAGGCGCTACTGCCTGAGCCTTGGCCACAGCGTCAGCCCTGGCCTTCCGGGGCGCCACAGGCCGGACGCGATCCTGCGCCCGCTGTTCCTTTCCACCGGCTTTCGCCCGTATCTCGCTCCCCAAGACCCATTTGCGCATGCCCTGCTCCTGTCTCGAGCCGTCAACCTCCTCCGGAGGCCGACAAGCTCTACATTCGCAGTACGAACCTTTCGGTGCCCAGCCGGTTCCCGACGGTCCGAAAGCCGGCAGAGCCTGCCTAGCCGACGACCGGGAACCAGACCGTGAACCGGCTCCCCGCCCCCGCCCCGGCGCTCTCCAGTTCGACGGCGCCCTCATGCATTTCGACCAGCTGGCGCACCAGGGCGAGGCCGATCCCCAGACCCTCGCGCGACCGGTCGTCCGGCCCTTTGGACTGGGTGAAGAGATCGAAGACCCGGCCCTGCATCTCCTGAGGCACGCCGACCCCGTTGTCCGCGACATCGATCCGCACGCGGTCCTCGACCCGGTTGGCCGAGACCTGGATCCGCCCCTGCGACGGCGTGTACTTGGCCGCATTGGTCAGCAGATTGCTCAACACCTGGGACAGGCGGGTGAAGTCGCCGTCGAGCCAGATCGGCGCCCCCGGGACGTCCACCGTCAGGTCATGGCGCCCCGCGTCGATCTTGGGTCGACTGGTGTCGACCGCCGAGTCGATGATGCTCTGCACCGTCACCCGTTCGCGCTGAAGCGAGATCTTGCCCTGGTCGATGCGGGCGACGTCCAGCAGATCCTCGATCAGCCGCGACAGATGGTGGGCCTGAACCTCCATTCGGGCGTGGATCTGAGCGCTCTTTTCCGGATCCTTCTGTCTCTCCAGCAGCTGGAGCCCCGCCCGGAAGGCCATGACGGGATTGCGCAGCTCGTGTCCGAGCATGGCGATGAAGTCGTTCTTGCGCCGGTCTGCGGCGCTGAGCGCCGCCGCATAGGCCTTGAGCTCGTCCCGATGCGACAGGATCTCCTGCCTCTGGCGGTAGAGCTCGATGAAGACATTGGCCTTGCTCTTCAGGATATCCGTCTCGACGGGCTTCTGGATGAAGTCCACCGCTCCGGCCTCATAGCCCCTGAAGCGCCGCTGCTGATCGGCGCTGCCAGCGGTGACGAAGATGATCGGAACGTGGCGCGCATTGGCGTTGCCGCGCATGAACTCCGCGAGCTGGAAACCGTCCATTCCCGGCATCTGCACGTCGACCAGGGCGAGAGCGACGTCGTGCACCAGCAGAAGCTCCAGCGCCTCGTCGCCTGACCGGGCCTTGAGACAGACCACGCCGTCGCGCTTCAGCAGGGCCTCCAGGGCGAGAAGGTTCTCCTCGAGATCGTCCACGAGAAGGAGATGGATCGGCTTGTCAGGGCTCGTCATGCCTGGCCTAGACCTTTCAGAACTTCGAGAATACGCGCGAGCGACATCACTTGGGCGACCGGACAGGCGCGAAGGGCGGCCTCCGGCATGGGGCGGGCATGGGCGGCGGCCGGGTCTTCGACGAAGGCCAGACCGCCGGCGGCGGCGACCGCCTTCAGTCCCGCCGCCCCGTCCTCATTGGCCCCTGTCAGAACCATGCCGACCAGACCGGCGCCGTAGGCGTCGGCGGCGCTTTCGAAGAGGACGTCGATGGAAGGGCGGGAGTAGTTGACCAGCTCGTCGGACGAGAGGGCCAGAGCGCCGTCCGCCTCGACCAGGAGGTGATAGTCGGAAGGGGCGAAATAGACCACGCCGGGCTCCACCGGCTCCTTGTCCTCGGCCTCCTTCACGGTGAGCGCGCATTTGGACGCAAACAGGGGCGCCAGCACATTGCTGCGGTCGGCGGGTACGTGCAGGACCACCAGGATCGGCAGGGCGAAGTCGGCGGGAAGCGACGGCAGGAGGGCGAGCAGCGCCTGCACGCCTCCGGCCGAGGCGCCGATCACGACAGCGCGGGCGGGATGAGGCTTCATGGCTCGCGCCTGCGATAGATCTTCTCTTCCGGCACGAAGTCGGCGAAGGCGCCGGCGTGCCGCGAGAAGCGCAGGCTCTCCTTGGATCCGATGCCCAGGAAGCCGTTGCGAGCCAGAGAGTCCTTGAACAGGCCGACTGCGCGGTCCTGTAGCGGGCGATCAAAATAGATCATCACATTGCGGCAGGAGATCAGCTGCATCTCGCCGAAAACCGCGTCCGAGACCAGGCTGTGGTCCGAGAAGACGACATTGGCCCGCAGGGACTTGTCGAAGACCGCTCGTCCGTAGTCGGCGGTGTAGTAGTCCGAAAGCGAGGTTCGACCGCCCGACTTCTGGTGGTTTTCGGTGAACTTGCGGATGCGATCCAGAGAATAGACCCCCGCCTCCGCCGCCCGCAGCGCATCGGGGTTGATGTCCGTGGCGTAGAACATCGTCCGTTCGAAAAGACCTTCCTCCCGGAACAGGATGGCCAGCGAATAGACCTCTTCGCCGGCGCTGCATCCCGCGACCCACACCTTCAGGGAGGGATAGGTCCGCAGGTGCGGCAGCACCTGTTCACGCAGGGCCCGGAAATAGGCCGGGTCCCGGAACATCTCGCTGACCTGGACCGTCAGGAAACCCAGCAGCCGCGGCAGCATCTCAGGATCATGCAGGACGCGCTCCTGAAGGGCCGTCAGGCTGGGCAGACCGAAATGGCTGCGCGCCTGGAGCAGGCGGCGCTTGATCGAGGCCCGCGCATAGTGACGGAAGTCGTAGTGGTAGCGCTGGAACAGGGCCTCCAGCAGCAGCTGGATCTCTATATCCTCCACCGCATGGGGCGCGACGGCGTTCAACGGGGCATCCAGACGCGCACGAGCGAGAGCAGCTTGTCCACGTCCAAAGGCTTGGCCATGTAGTCATTCGCCCCCGCAGCGATGCAGCGCTCCTGGTCGTCGGGCATGGCCTTGGCCGTCAGCATCAGAACGGGCAGATCGCGCCAGCGCGGATCCTTCCTGAGTTCGCGCGTGGCGGCCAGACCGTCCATGACGGGCATCATGACGTCCATCAGGACCAGATCGATCGCCTGCTCGGGATCTTCGGCGGACTGCTCCAGGCGCTCGATCGCCTCCTTGCCGTTGCGCGCGATCTCGACAAGGGCGCCGCGCGGCTCCAGGACATTGGTCAGGGAGTAGATGTTGCGCACATCGTCCTCGACAATGAGGATCCGTCGCCCTTCCAGCACGGCGTCGCGATGGCGGGCCTTGCGGATCATCTTCTGCTGCTCGGGCGGCAGCTCCGAGACCACCTGGTGAAGGAAGAGGGAAACCTCGTCGAGCAGCCGTTCAGGCGACTTGGCGCCCTTGATGATGATGGAGTTGGAATAGCGACGCAGTTGCTGCTCATGCTCCGGCGACAAGTCGCGGCCTGTGTAGACGATGACCGGCGGATAGCCCTGCCCGCCCTCGCGGCTGAGGGTCTCCAGCAGGGAGAAGCCGGACGCGTCCGGCAAGGTCAGGTCGAGGACCATGCAGTCAAAGGTCTGGCTCTTGAGCTGCTCGAGGCACTCCGCAGCCGTGCCGACGGCCACGGTCTCGACATCACCCGATTCCAGCAGCTTGCTGACCGCTTCGCGCTGAACCACGTCGTCCTCGACGATGAGGACGCGCCGCACGGTTCGCGTGAGCTTCTCCTCGAGCGATCGCAGCACCTCGGCGAGCGCCTCGCGTCCCACGGGCTTCACCACATAGCCGACGGCCCCCAGCGACAGGGCGGTCTGGCTGTGATCGTCGGCGGAGACGACATGGATGGGAATATGGCGGGTGTCGTCGTCGCGCTTGAGCACGTCGAGGACGGTGAGGCCGGACTGGTCCGGCAGGCCGATGTCCAGCACGACGGCGTTGGGCCGATAGCGCTTGGCGAGCTTGAGAGCCTCCTGGGCCGTCCCGGCCAGAATGCACTGGAACCCCATCTCGCGCGACAGGTCCCGGACAATGGCGGCGAAGCGATCGTCGTCCTCCACGACCAGAAGCAGGCGACGTGTCCCGGCCAGATGATCGCGGTCATCGTCCAGGGCCCGGGCGAGCGTCGCCGCCTCCGCCGCTCGAGGGGTCGGAGCCCGGGCCGCCGGGATCGGAGCCACGCCGGAAGGCGCCTCTCTGGGCGCCACGCGCGAGGCGTCATAGGTCCGAGGAAGGATCAGGGTGAAGACGCTGCCTTCGCCGGCCCGGCTTTCCAGACCAATACGGCCGCCGAGCAGGCGCGCCAGTTCGCGCGAGATGGACAGGCCCAGGCCGGTCCCGCCGTAGCGGCGGCTGATGGTGCCGTCCGCCTGCTGGAAGGCTTCGAATACGCTGTCCTGCTGGTCCGGGGCGATGCCGATGCCCGTATCCGAAACCGCGAAGGCCACCTCGTCCGGCCCGGCCTCCGAGACCGACAGGATCACCTTGCCCTTTTCGGTGAACTTGAAGGCGTTCGACAGCAGGTTCTTCAGGATCTGCTCAAGCCTTTGGCGATCCGTCTCGAGCCCGTCATCGCCCGATCCCAGGTCGATCTCGAAGGCGAGGCCGCGATCGTCGGCCACCGGCTGGAACATCTGGCGGATATCATCGCCGAGGCGCTGCAGGGACACCGCCTCCGGACGGGCCTGGATATGGCCGGCCTCGATCTTCGACAGGTCGAGAATGTCATTGATCAGGGTCAGCAGGTCGTTGCCCGAAGACTGGATGGTGCGGGCGTATTTGACCTGGTCTTCCGACAGGGTCTCGTCGGGGTTGTCGGCCAGGAGCTTCGAAAGGATCAGGAGCGAATTGAGCGGGGTGCGCAGCTCATGGGACATGTTGGCGAGGAAGTCGGACTTGTACTGACTGGCCTGCTCCAGTTCCCGCGCCTTGAGCCCCAGGGCGGCGGATCCGCGCTCCAGATCATCGCGCTGGGTTTCCAGCACCTGAGCCTGCTCCTCGAGCTGGCTGTTGGTCTGTTCCAGTTCAGCCTGCTGCTGTTCCAGACGCACCTGGGATTCCTTGAGGGCCCGCCCCTGCTCTTCCAGCTCCTCATTGGAGACCCGCAGTTCTTCGCTCTGGACCTGCAGTTCTTCGGACTGCCGCTGGGTCTCCTCCAGCATGTCCTGCAACCGGGCCCGGTAGCGTGCCGATCTCAATCCCGTGCCGATCAGCGGCGCGGTTTCCTCCAGAAGCGCGAGGAGACGCTCGTCGGGAAGACGAAGGAAGCCCAGTTCAAGAACAGCGTTGATCTCGCCGTCCGCGCGGCCCGGGGCTATGACGAGGTGCCGGGGCTTGGAGCGTCCCAGCGCCGAGCCGATCGTCAGATAGTTGTCCGGCACCTCGGGCACCGTCAGGGCGCGCCCTTCGGCGGCGACCTGCCCCAGCAGGCCCTCGCGCGGACCGAAGCGCTCCGGGACAGGCGCGTCGGCGGGAACGCCGAGTGCCGCGACACGCCGGAATACGCCGCCCTCGCCCTTGAAGAGGGCGGCGGCCTGAACATCGGCGTAGCGCGCCAGATAGGCGAGGATGCTGGCCGCCAGCTGTTCTACGGACTGATCGCCCATCATGGCGTCCGCCAGCCCCACCTGGCCCTTGTGGATCCACTCCTGGCGGGCCCTTTGACGCGCGCTGCGCCGGATAAGGGCGTAGATGCCCAGGGTCAGGGCTGCGCCAAGGAGCCCGGACAGGACTCCGCTGACCAGGGCTGTGCGATAGGCGGCGTCCATCTCCTCGAGGCGCGCTAGGCGAAGCTTCTGCTCCTCCTGCCTCATCAGATTCACTTCGCTCCGGATGGCGTCCATCTCCGCCTTGCCGCGATCCGTGTTCATCCTGGACACGGCGGCCTGCAGACCCTCACTTCGGCGCGCCTGGATGGTGGCGTCCAGCTCGGTCATCTTGGCGTCGACATGTCTGCGGACCTGGCTCAGATGGGCCTGCTGCACCGGGTTGTCCCGGGTCAGGCGCGCCACATCCTCCAGACGCCGCTCCACGGCGGCCGCAGCCATGTCGTAGGGTTGCAGGTAGAGAGGATTGCCCGTCAGCAGATAGCCGCGCTGGCCGGTCTCGGCGTCCTGGACCGTCGACAGAAGGTCGTCGACGGCGACGATCACCTGATGGGTGTGAATGATCTGCTGATTATTCGCCCTCAGCACCTGGACGTTGAACCAGGCCACGCCGCTTGTCGCCAGAAAGAAGGCCAGAACCAGGGCCAGTCCTGCTCCGGACCAGGCTTCGGTCTTCGAGCCCGCGGGCGGGCGACGGAACAACATCATCAGCAGTCTGACCTCGGGTGAGCGACGGGAACCTCCCTGCCTAGAGCGCGGAGCGGGCAGCGCAATAACCTGTGCTGGTTTTTCTCGGCCTGGGCCGAGGCCATCGGTCGCACGCCCGAGCGGCGCACGCCGGCGAAAGAATCAACTCAGGGCGTGAACTGGATCGTACGGGCGAACTGATAATCCTTGGGGCCCGGCTCGACCTCGGCGTCGCGCATCAGGGCGATGGCCGCCTCAGCGAAGCCTAGACCGGGGTGGGTCTCGCCCAGGACGCGGCAATCCTCGACCCGCCCTGCAGCCCGCGCGGTGCACTCCAGGGTCACCGCTACAGTCAGAAGCGGAGCCGGCGCGTCTTGCTGCGCAGCGGCAACCGGTCTTTCATCCTTCGGGAGACGGTCGATCTTCGGCGACGCATCCAGCAGGATGGCCGCGGTCAAGGCCAGGATCATCATTGCAACACCCTCCGTTTCCTTAACCAGGTGGGTCGCGATCTGTTCCAACGGCGCGGCTGCCGGCGAGTGCAAGGCTGGGTTGGATGCGCCTTGCACCCGGACTTTACGGCAGCCGGCCCCCCGTCCTGCGACGGAGGGCCGGCCTCGATCCTGAAGCAGCGCATCACCGCTCAGCAGGCTCGATCGCTTTCGTAGGGCGTTCGCCAAACCCTATCGATTGTAGCGCGCCCTTTCCTGGGCGATCTGTTCAGCGGTCCAGGGTTCCGCCGCCGCGTCAAACCCCGACCACCCGCTCTCACGATAGGCCGCGCCGCGCGTCAGGGAATCGAACCCCCGCCTGTCATTGAGAAGCGTCTCGATACGGACCCGGTCAGCCTCCTCCGTCCTGACGCTCACAAGGGTCCCGCCGCGACGGACGCCTTCGGCGTAGACCTGGGCCTCGCCTTCGTCATGGCCGGCCTCCTTCAACGCGCCCAGCAAGCCGCCGGCGGCGCCGCCGACCGCCGCGCCGGCCGCCGCCGCCACCGCGGTCGAAGCGAGCCAGCCTGCGGCGACCACGGGGCCCAGGCCAGGAATCGCCAGCATCCCCAGCCCGGCGAGCACGCCCGCCCCCGCGCCGAGCACGCCCCCGGTCGCGGCGCCCTTCCCGGCTCCCTCGGCGACGTCGTTCTCGCCGTCGCCGTTCATGTCGCCGAACCGGCGCCTGTCTCCCGCATGGGCGTGACCGTCATGCCAGTTATCGGAATTATTGGAGATAAGGCTGATCCGGTCAGACTCGACCCCGGCCCGCTCCAGGGCGGACACGGCCTCAAGCGCATCATTGTGATTGTCAAAAAGTCGCGTGACTACGGCCATTTGAAGCTCCTTCTTTATCTTGTTTCTTAGTTGACGGAGGCGCTGACCGCGCCCTTGTAGTCGACCGACACCTTGCTCTCGGCGCCATTGCGCGTCGCGGTCGCGCTCCAGATGCCCTGGGCGTCCTGGCTCATGGGCCCCACCACGGCGTAGCCCTGCTTCTCGATCGCCGAGCGCGCCTGGGCTTCGGTGAAGGAGTTGGCGCCCGGCGTCAGGGCCGCGTCTCCGCCTGGCGCGGTGTCGACGGCGGGATTGCGCGGGGCTTCGGATTCCGACACGACCGGCCCTTCTACACGGCCCTCGTCCGCCTTGTTGTCTCCGCAGGCAGCCAGCAGGAATACTGTGGCGCCCAAGGCGATGATCGCTCTCGTCATTCGGCTTGTCCTTTTTGGTGATGGCGAAAAAACAAGCCCCCCGTCCGGAAGAGGGTTCCCCCTCTTTCGCCCCCCTCATGGCCCTGACCGCTCGCTATCGCCGCCACGCCTGGCCTGGAGCGGGATGAGACCTCTACCCGACACAAGGGAGACGGGAGGGCAGCCGCGCCTCAGCGAGGCGATAAGGCGGCGCTCGCCCTCACGGGCTCGACCAGCCGAGGACGCGCAAGGCCGCACGCGGGCGCTCGTCCCCGGTGAAGACCAGGGCCGCACCCTTGCTCCCATGACCGGGCACATAGTCGAGCGTGGCGTTGGCTGTTTCGCTCCCGCTCACGCCTTCAACCTCCACGGCGGCAGCGGTCAGGTCGCCCCGGTTCACCACGGTCACCTCCAGGACCCAGCCGCCCGCGCCTCTTCGAACCGACTCTGCCTGGACAATGAGGTCAGGCGGCCTCGCCTCGACCACGACGGCCCGCGCGAGAATCCCGATGGCGGCGAGGATCACCGCCAGGCCGATCAGGGCGCACAGGCCTTGAAGACGCGAGGGTTGCGAAGCGCTTGAAGATGGCCTGCGGCTGGACATGGCTAGACCAGAAGCCGCGCCGCCGCCGCGCCTATGGCGGCGGGAAAGGCGAGAATGACGACATTGGCGACCAGCGACTGGAGCCCATGGCCGTCGAGGCCGCCGAAGGTCCACAGCATGGCGAAACTGGCGACGAGGCAGAGGGCGTAACCTGGCAGAGTGAAATCAATGAAGGCGCGCAGCGGCGACTCCTTGTCCTCCTGGCCGGCGAAGCCGGCCTCGAAAACGATGAGATGCAGAAGAACTACGGACAGGAGCAGGACGCCAAGCGCCCCCAAGGGCGTTGTGCGATAGGCGATCAGCCGCATTTCTTCCGTCGGCGCCAGGTTCATGGCGAAGTAGAGGGCGCCGGCCAGCATGAGGAAAAGCTCGCCGGGATAGGAGGCCTGATCCTCGTCACCCTCCCCCGCTCCGTTCGAGAGCTGACGTCGGGCCACGAGCGCACCAAGCGCGGCCGGGACGGCCTGCAGCGAGACCTGACCGACGGCTGAGGCCAGGGAACTGCGGTCCAGAACATTGAAGAGGGCCAGGAGCCCGCCCGCCGTGACAAAGCCCGCCGCGAGCGCCGTCAGGGTATCGAGGAGATTGTTCAAGGCCCCGCGACGCGCGGAGAAGCCTGCATAGTGGGACAGCCCGAAAAGCACGGGCAAGGCCGCCAGGGTAAAGGCCAGGCGTCGTTCGGGCGTCGCGGCGTGCCCCAGGGCCCACATCTCCATCGTCATGAGAAGCGGCAAGCTGAACAACAGCGCGCCGCCGAAAGCGCGGCCCAGGTCGCGAACATAGTCCGCCTCCTGGGATTTGCGGGCGGCGACGGCGCTCATGGTCTAGTCGGAGACAGCCGCTGCAGCCGTCGCAACATCCGGCGCGGGCGGACCTGCCTCGTCGAAGGCTCGGGCGTCAGCCGCTTGCTGGGCGTCTGTCGGATTCTGATTGATGAAGACGCCATTGGCTGCGGCCCAGATCGCGAGCAGCAGGACGGCGACGGCGGCCGTGGAAGCGACCAGTATGGCGAGCACCCGGGATCCGCGCCTTCCGCCCCGGACATAACGAGCAGCGACAGGGCGCCCCTCCCGGACGGCTTGTGCGGCCTTGGCGTGGCGACGGCTTTCTTCGGGGATCATGTGACCTCTCAATCGGCTCACTATGGCAACGCCGCCTCAGCCTGGCTGTTCCTCGCCGCCCCCGCGAGCAGATGGACCTGCAGCCTCGCCGGATTGAAGCGACCCGATCTGTCGCGCAGCGGGCGAACGACAAACCGGGCCGTCAAGCAGGCCTCCCCCCCGGGAGACCGCATCGAGGCCAACAGCCCGCCCTGGCGCCGGTTCCACCGCGGGTCATCTGGGTCGGGAATCCGACCCAGGGCTTTCCCGATATCGATCGCTTCGAGCCATGAGATCCGGATTGTCGGGATCAAGGCCCGGGGCCCGCGGCCCCCGGGCCAAACTCTGGAACCCTGCGAGACGGGGCGACGTTGGGCTGGCTCCGGCGCTTAAGGAGAATTCGTATGCTGAAATGGGCCCTTATCTTTGCGGTCATCGCCATCGTCGCTGGCCTTCTCGGGTTCGGCGGGATCGCCGGCACCGCAGCGGGGATCGCCAAATTCCTGGCCATCCTCGCATTGATCGTCTTCGTGATCTTCCTCTTCCTGGGCTTCGCAGCCGCCAAGAAGATCACCTGAAGGAGAGCCTGGCCGCCGACGGCGCCGCCTCCCGATCGCCTCGGGGACACGGCGGCCAGGAATCCGCGGCCCTCCCTGGAGACGTCGCGGCGTCCGTCTTCCTGCCCGCCGTCTCACAGCGGAGGCGCGAAGAGCCGACATGCGCTTGAGACAGGAGGGCCCGGCTATCGGGTCCGGGGCCTTCAGAACCGCGCGCCAAGTCGCGCGAAACCAACCTATGTGAAGAACAAAAACGCCGAAGCCATGCTGTTGGTCTAAGGCCATGAAGAATCAGTCGGAAACCCATCACGAAACCCGGCACACCGCGTCGCTTGAGCGGATGCTGTCCAGTTTCGGGCCGCTTGGCGCCGACGACATCGCCTATATCCGGGACTGCTTCACCGGGGTGCTGCAGACCCATGCGGCGGGAAGCCCGGTCATCCTGGCTCCGGAGCGCAATGAAGCAAGACTGGTCTTCAAGGGCTGGGCCGCACGCGGCGCCATGCTGGAGGACGGACGTCGCCAGATCGTGGGCCTCAATCTGCCCGGTGAGATGATCGTCGCATCCGGCGCGGTCGACACCGACATGCTGGTCTGGGCCCTGACGGACGTCGTCACGATCGACGGCACCGCCTTCTGGACCGGCATGTCCGAGCTGCGGACGCAGAGTCCGCCGCTGCTGGAAGCCTGGAGGCATTACCGCACGGCCGAACGCCTGCGCATGGCGCGCCAGGTCATAAGATTGGGTCGGCTCAACGCTTACGAACGCACAGCCCATCTCCTGCTGGAGCTCCACGAACGCCAGGCGCGTCTGGGTCCCGTCGTGGCGGGGGTGCTCCATCTGCCGCTGACCCAGGATATTCTTGCGGACATCCTGGGCCTCAGCGCCGTGCATATGAACCGAACCCTGCAGCAGCTCAGGCGCAACGCCTTGGTCGATTACAGAGCCGGGCGGGCGGTCCTGCAGAACCTCACGAGCCTGGCCCAGGCCGCCAACCTGAGCGCCGACTGCGGTCCAAGCCTCTGACGGCGGGCTTCGCCGCGGCGGACGAGAGAACCTCGCGTCCGCCAGAGGCCGGGTTAACCCATGTTGTTTGATCTTGCCCGGAGCAGGATCAGAATGCGCCCTTGCCGAGGAGGCTGGTCATGCCTCGACCTGAAGAGCTCTGGCGGCGTCTCGTCGCCTTCTTGCTAGGCCGGACACCCGCCATGCGGACGTCCCGACGCCTGCCCCATCCCCATTGGCCCCGGCGCTCCGGGCGTCACTGAGGCTGCGGCCCGGACAGGCTCAGACCGGATCGCGCCCCAGGCGCAGATAGGTCGGATCGAACTCCGCCACCCGCACCAGACGGTCCCAGTCCAGGATCCTGATGTTGCGTCCGCTCCATTCGACAAGGCCGTCGGCGCGGAGCTGGGCCACGGATCGGTTGACGTGGACGGCCGAGAGGCCAAGCACGTCGGCGAGGATGGCCTGGCTGAGAGGCAGTTCCATCCGATGTCCTTCCGCCCGCTCCACGGAGGCCAGGCGAAGATAGACCTCGCACAGGAAGTGGGCGAACCGCTCGAAAGCCGTGCGCCGCCCCAAGCCCGCCAGCCATTGGCGATGCACGGCGGCGTCGATGAGGGTCTCCAACCACAGAAGGCGCGTCAGGTGGGGTTGGGTCTGGGAAATGAAACGCAGGGCCTCATGGGGGCAATAGCCCACCTTGCAGTCCGTCAGACAGACCACGCCATGATCCATCGGGCTCATGAGAAGGCTATGGAGATCGACGAAGTCGCCCGGGACATTGAGTTCCGTGATCTGGCGCGCGCCGTTCATCAGTACGACATATCGCGCCGCGAAGCCTTCGAGCAGAAGCGTGCTGCGCGACGGGCGATCATATTGTTCGACGATGTTGTCGCCGGCCTTCAGGGTGACCGGCGGCGCGACCACATCCGCCAGAACGGCCTTTTCCTCGTCAGAGATGAAATCTCGACGCGACAGCTTGTCGATCAGGGGACTGATCAGGATGACCTCCAGAATCCGCACCGCCCACTGCGGCAACGCTTGCAAAACCATCCAGCCCTTTCCCGGTTCCTCCGCTGCGGGCCCTACGTCGTCCAGCCGCGCGGGCGCGGTTCACCGGCCCCCGGTCTCCTAACCCATGTAAGTGGCGACCGCCCCGCCATGGGCCACACTCCCCCTCTCAGGAGTGCGACATGCAGACCACGACCGGCCTAGCAGCCATGGCCTCTTCCCCTCGCTCTCGCCTTGAGGTTCAGGATCACCCGGTATTCCAGGCCCTGCCTGCTGACGCCCAGGCCCGGATAGAAGCCTGTGGTCACAGGGCGTCGCTGGCGGCCGGCGAGGTCCTGCCGAACGACGGCGGGCTCTATTTCATCCTCTCGGGCGTCGTCGGCCTCTTCCCGGGCGGCGGCCGCATCTGCGTGGCCGCGGTGACAGCCGGTTCCGTCCACGGCTGGGATCAGGCTCTTGAACCGGGCGCCCGTCGCCCGGAGGCGCGAGCCCTGATCGACACCGTCGTCTGCCGCGCCGCCGCCGCTCCCCTCCTGGAGGCCATGGGCCGGGAATGGCTGACCCGTCTCGTGGCGCGTCATGCGACCGCCCGTCTTGACGCCCTGGCGACGGAGGCGGCGTGCAACGCCTCTCACCTGGTGCCCGAAAGGCTGGCCAAATGGCTGGTTCGGCTCCACTGCGGCGGAAACGGCGCGCCGCTCTTTCTCACCCAGGCTGATTTCGGGGGAATGCTTGGAGTCCAGAGAACCAGCGTCAACGCCGCCGCCGCCCGGCTTCAGGGCCAGAACCTCGTGCGCTTCGGGCGAGGCAAGGTCCAGGTGCTCGATCTCGTCGGCCTGCGTCAGGCCTCCTGCGGTTGCGGCGAAGCTGTCGCGCCGGTCTCAGCGACACCCCGGTCGGCGGTGCGGAGCACAGGTCTCGCTACGGAAGCGGCCTCCTGGTCGCCTGCGCATCCCGGTTCACCGTCTCGCGACGTCGCCGAGCCGGAGGGCGTGGTCGCCTCGGCTCCATTGGCGCGCGCAGGCTAGGGCCCAGCCAGACTCTAATCTTGCAAGGCCTGGCTCCAGCCCCCGTTTGATCAACGGCCCCAGACCTTCCGGCTTCGAGGGCTGGATTGGCGCCCACGGCCTTCGCCGCCCGAGCGAAACGACGTCAGGCGGGGGCGGTTCGCAGCTCCGGGCGAGCCTCGGCACGCGCCCTCATCCGAGCCCGCAACTGCTCGCGAATGGTCCAGCCGTCGAGATGGGCGAAATCGTTCAGCGTATAGCCTTCGCGGGCCAGGGCTTCTTGAAGATCAGAAATCTTGAGGCAGGCGCGGTTCTCGTCGGCGATCTGAAAGGCGCGCTCGATAACGTGGATCTGGTTCATGTTTCCTCCGTGGCAAGAGAGAGCGAAAGCCGACGGCTACGGTTCCCGGAGCGGATGACGCAGGGCCGCAAAGTCAGGTCCAGGGCCTTTGGAACCCAAAGGCGTTGCGGGCGCTGCCCCTCCAAACCGAAAAGGAGCTCGCCTTGAACCTTCGCCCCCTGCTTATCGGACTGGTCGCCGGCCAGCGCTCCATGACGCCGCTCGCCGCCGTGGCGCTGGCGGCGCGTTCCGGCAGCCTCGCCCGCGACAATGGCGCTCCAGCAGTTATCGGCAAAAGGTCCGCTGCGATCGCCGCCAGCGCTCTGGCGATCGGAGAAATGCTCGGCGACAAGATGCGGTCTGCACCGGACAGGACCGTCCCTCCCGGGCTGGCGGCCAGGCTGTTCGCCGGAGGGGTCGCCGGCGCCGCCCTTGCGCCTCGCAGTTCACGCGCATCCGCCGCCGCCCTGGGCGCGGCGGGCGCCATCCTGGGCGGTTACGCCGGCCTGGCGCTGCGCAAACGCGCCATGCGCCGTTTCGGCCAGACACGCAGCGGCCTGGCCGAAGACCTCCTGACCCTGGCCGCAACCACCCTCATCCTTCGCGCAGGTCCCAAACGTCAGGGGCCGTCCGTCGGGCGGGAGGGCGACGCGTAAGCCCGCCCCCCTGCCTGAACAGGAAAGGGATCAGGCCAGGGTGCGAACGGCCGGTTCCCGCGCCCACTGACGCGTGCGGGCCGGCGGCAGGAAGTCCCCCGCCTTGGCCGCAGACAGGTCGACGACCCCTTCATCGGACTTGATCCCGGCCCGATCCAGAAGAGGGCCGACCTCGCGCGTATGGCCGATGGCCTTGAGGTGGCCGAAGGCGTCCCTGACGAAGTCCACCGCCGCGCCCTCCTTCAGAAGCTGGGCGCATCCGCCCTCCGACAGGATGACGGCCACGGCGTCGAACAGGACAGAGGGGCTTCCCGCCAACTGGCCGTCAGCAGGCAAGACGGACCCGTCCGCCAGTTTCGCCCCGCCGATCTTGGGCGCGACGATGAAGACGGCGCCGCCGTCGCCTACCACCGCCTTGCGGACAGCCGCGACGATCGCGCCGTCGGAGCCGTCGGTGACCAGGATCGCGACCTTGCGGCCCTTCAGGCTGTCCGGATACTTGCCGACGATCCTGAGGGCCGGCGAGGGTTCGAGGTCGATGGGCGTAGCGGCCGGAGCGGACGCCTTGGGCAGAGACAGGCTCATGGCCCCCGCCACGCGTTTGGCCAGATCCTCGTCGACATTGCGGAGATTGGCCAGGACGCGCGCCCGGACATGGTCCAGAGTCACCTTCGACAGTTCAAAGACGAGGGCGCTGGCCAGATGGGCCTGTTCGATCTCCGTCTGCGAGCGGAAGAAGAGCCGGGCCTGGCTGTAGTGGTCGGCGAAACTCTCGGCGCGCAGCCTGCCCTTCTCGCCCTCCACCGGCACGGCGGCGGTGCGGAAGCCGCCTTTCGGGTCCTCGCGCGGCCCGCCCTCCTCTCCCGCCTCGGACAGACTGTTCGGCTCGTAGTTGGCGCGCCCCTTGAAGACCTGGGTCTGCATATGGCCGTCGCGCTGGAAGTTCTGGAAGGGACACCCCTTGGCCTGGTTGATCGGGATCTGATGGAAGTTGACGGTCCCCAGCCGCGACAGCTGGGTGTCCTGATAGGAGAAGAGCCGCCCCTGCAGCAGGGGGTCCTCCGAGAAGTCGACGCCCGGCACGATGTTGGTGGGCAGGAAGGCCGCCTGCTCGGTCTCGGCGAAGAAGTTGTCGGGGTTTCGGTTCAGCACCATGCGGCCGATGACCCGCAGAGGATGATCCTCTTCCGGGATCAGCTTGGTCGCATCGAGAATATCGAACGGCAGGGCGTCCGCCTCGGCCTGGTTCAGCAGCTGGACGGCGAACTCCCATTCAGGGAAGTCGCCCTGATCGATGGCCTCGAACAGATCGCGCCGATGATAGTCCGGGTCGGCCCCGGCGATCTTGACCGCCTCGTCCCAGCAGGTGGACTGGGTCCCCAGCCTGGGACGCCAGTGGAACTTGACGAAGGTCGCCTCCCCCTTGGCGTTGATCAGCCGGAAGGTGTTGACGCCGAAGCCCTCGATCATGCGCAGCGATCGCGGAATGGCCCGGTCGGACATGGCCCACATCACCATATGGGTGCTCTCGGGCATCAGGCCGATGAAGTCCCAGAACGTGTCATGCGCGCTGGCCGCCTGAGGATAGCCGCGGTCGGCCTCCATCTTCACGGCATGGATCAGGTCGGGGAATTTGATCGCGTCCTGGATGAAGAAGACGGGGATGTTGTTGCCCACCAGATCCCAGTTGCCCTCGGACGTATAGAATTTGACGGCAAAGCCCCGGACGTCGCGCGGCGTATCCACCGAACCGGCTCCTCCGGCGACCGTCGAGAAGCGCGTGAAGACCTCGGTCTTTTTTCCGACCTCGGCGAGGATTTTAGCCGTTGTGTAGTCTTCCAGACTCTCGGTGAGTTCAAAAAAGCCATGGGCGGCCGATCCGCGTGCATGGACGATCCGCTCCGGAATACGCTCATGGTCGAAGTGCTGGATCTTCTCGCGCAGCACAAAATCCTCGAGCAGGGTCGAACCTCGGGGCCCAAGTTTGAGCGAGTTCTGGTCGTCGCTGACCGGCGCGCCGTGGTTTGTCGTAAGGCGGGCTTCAGGCGTGGAGGCGGTCTGGTGGAGTTCGCCGCCCTCACCGGGGCGAGCATCTGCAGCGGGCGACTTGGACATGGGGTTTCCTTTAGTCAGGTTGTCCGGCGACAGGGTTGAAAGCCCGAAAGAGCGGGCGCGCGGAGGCGGGCCAGCGCCCGTCTATCTTTGCGGCGGCGGTGCTACCGCCCCCTCCTGCCCGGCCTGGTCGACTTGCCGGGCCGGGGTGTCGGCGACCCCCGTGGACGGGGTGGAACCGGGATTTGCGCCCGCCACGCCGCTCGTCGCGTCCGCCTCCAGCGAGGAGGCTTCAGGGGCCGCACGCTCCGCGTCGCGGCTTCCGCAAGCGCCGAGGGCGAGAAGCGGCACGGCCAGGATCGTCATCGCAGTCAGATGCTTCATGTCTTTCTCCCTGGAGGAACAACGGCAAGGCGGATGGGGCGTTGCACCAGGCCTGCGGCCGAGGCGGCGCGCGGCGTCGGATCTCGTCTGAGGCCAAAGCCCGCAGCGCGTCTCCCCTCGCGGGACCCGACAAGCGGCCGCAAAGGAAGGATCAGTGAAAGGGAGCCATGCCCGACCCGCCCGGAAGCCGGGACGATCTGAAGGCCTGAACCGAATAGACCTCCCCGCTGCGGCTGTCCCGGATCGCCACCCCTGCCAGGCCCTGAGCCTCGAAGGCCGCAGCCAGTCGCAAGGCGGCCGCCTCGTCTGACACGCTCGTCGCCATGTCATGGTTCCTGCAAACGTAGCTGACCAGATAGGGCATGGCGCTTTCCGGGCGCCGGATCCCTTGCAGTTCGCTCCCCTGGTGGCAAGCGCGGGGTCCGGCGGACTCATCAGGCTTTTCTGGCGGCCTCCAGCTTCCGGACGAGTTCCGCCTTTTCCTTGTTGAACCTCTGCTCAGCCGCCTCCCCCTCGGCCTCGATCCTGCGTCTTTCCTCCTCAAGTCGGGCGCAGGCCGCGGCATGGGATGTCTCAAGGTCCCGCAGCGCGACCGCCAGGGCCTCGATCCGCCGTGTTTGCGCCGGCGACGGCCCCGCGGGCGCGCGTCTGCGGGGCTGTCGCGAGCCGATCTGCTCGACGTCCACGGCGAGACCGCGCTCGATCACCGTCCCCGGGCGGGCGCGCGCCGCCGCCTCGTCTTCGGTCTCCACCGCCTCGCGCGCCAGTCCTGAAGCGAAGATGTCCTGCTGGATGCCCCATGCGGCCAGCGCCTTCGAACGGGATGAGGCCGCCACCGTGAAGCGATGGAAGCCGTCCGACCATTCAAAGACCTTCAGCCGCGGGGCCATTGGCCTATCCCGAGATGGCCGTCTGGATCTCCCTCGCCTTCTGAAGGTGGGCCTCGATCTTGGGAAGGACGGTGCGGGCGTGCGCCGCCAGGGCCGGCGCATCACTATTGTCCGCGAAGCCCCGGTTCAGGGTCACGGCCTCCTCATGGGCCGCCACCTGCTGGTCGATATAGACCTTGTCGAAGTCGTTCACGCCGGCGGAGCGAAGATTGTCGAGGAGGCCCTTGCGGCGCTGGTCCAGCTCTGTGGGGAGAACGATGTCCGGCGCCGCCGTCGCGACCGCCGTCTTCAAGGCCGTGCCGGCGGCCGTGTGATCAGTCTTGATCATTCTGGCCAGGGCCTTGACGTCAACTCGCTTCGCGCGCTCGAGAGCGATGTCCGCCGCCTGGATTTCATACATGTCGCCCATGGCCGCGGACGGCGCATAGGCGCTCGCCAGGTTAGCCCCCATGGTGGCGGCGGACGTCTGTCCAACAGGGGCGGACACGGCGTCCTGGGCCTTGTCGACCGCTTTCTCCCCGCCCTGCGGGCTGCAGGCGGCGACCAGAGCGGCGAAGGCGACGAGGGTCATGGCGCGGCGCATGATGGTGATCTCCTGAATGTGTGATCCCTCAAGCGCCTCGCAGGCGATCCGGTTTCCTCCTCAGGCCCTTCCGCCTCTCTCACGCCCGCCCCCGCCGCCATGGGAGCCTGTGTCGGGAAGACGACACACAAACCTGATTGAAGCCTGGAGCCGCGCAGCGCTCCACGCCTTCTCGGCCTTGTGTCGGGTAGCCGCCATCCACGAACGGTTTGGCGCGCGGCGCGTAGAGCCTTTCGATGGCGACCTATGATTACACGCTTCGAGGGCCGGAGCCCGATATGGTCCTCCAGGGCGTATCCGCGACAGACGCGGACGCGCGCCGTGAGGCCATCCTGTTCCTGTCGGAGATGATGCGAGAGCAGCCCATTCGTGACGGCGGAGCCTTCGCACTCGAGGTCGTCGTCAGCCGCTCCGGGATAGAAATCTGTCGAGTGGAAGCCTCGGTGTCCTGACCCCGCACTCATCCGCCGCAAAGCGGGAGTTTCGGGAGGAAGGCGGCCAGTTACGCCAAAGGGGGGCAATCACGAAGCCGGCCGCCTGCAGACTCCTCCCAAGGAGAGTGCAAAGACCTAACGTCCTTCTCCTCCCCTCAGGTCCCTATGTCTGGAAGACGACATAGCGCCCCCTCAGGCAGGGACGCCCACGCTCGCGCCCGATCCTAGCCCTGGCCCGCCGCCCCCAGCCTCTTCATGTCAGGAAGCAGGGCGGTGATCAGGCCCAGAAGCGGCAGTACGGCGCAAAGCTTGTAGACCCAGATGATGCCGTTGGCGTCCGCGAGCAGGCCGAGGCCTGCCGCGCCGATGCCGCCGATGCCGAACATGAGACCGAACATCAGGCCTGACACCAGGCCGACGCGGCCGGGGACGAGCTCCTGCGCATAGACGACCAGGGCTGCGAAGGCTGAGGACATGATGAAGCCGATGGCGATCGAGAGGACGGTCGTCCACCCCAGATCGACGTAGGGCAGCAGCAGGGCGAAGGGCGCGGCGCCGAGGAAGGAGAGCCAGATGACGGCCTTGCGGCCGATCCGGTCGCCGATCGGACCGCCGGCGAAGGTTCCCGCCGCCACCGCGGCCAGGAAGGCGAACAGGTGAAACTGGGAATCCTCAACCGAAACGGCGAACCGCTCGATGAGGTAGAAGGTGAAGTAGTTGGTGAAGGCGCCGATGTAGATGAATTTGGCGAACATCAGCACGGCGATGACCGCCAGGGCCCCGATGATCCGGCCCCGGCTCAGTTGGGGACCTTCGCTCACGATCCTGGCCGCGACCATGGCGTGAGGATTGCGGATACGCCAGCGCGTCACGCCAAAGAGGACCCAGATCGCCGTCACCGCAGCGACCGCCAGCCATCCCACAGCGGTAAGGCCCAGGGGCAGGATGATCAGCGAGGCCACCAGAGGCCCGATGGCCGACCCGGTGTTGCCGCCGACCTGGAAGGTCGATTGCGCCGTGCCGAACCGTCCGCCGGAGGCGAGACGGGCTACGCGCGAGGCTTCCGGGTGGAAGGTGGCGGACCCCACCCCGATCACCGCCGAGGCGAAAAGGAGCATGGCGAAGCTGCCGGCGGTCGCCAGCAGGCCGATCCCGATCAGGGTGGCGAACATCCCGCAGGGCAGCAGATAGGGCTTGGGATGCTTGTCGGTATAGAAGCCGATCCAGGGCTGAAGCAGCGACGCCGTGAACTGGTAAACCAGGGCAACAAGGCCGATCTGGGTGAAGCTCAGGGCGAACTTCGCCTTCAGCATCGGATAGATGGCCGGCAAGACAGCCTGAATGAGGTCGTTGAGGAGGTGGGCGAAGGCCACGGCGCCGACGATCCCGATCAGAAAACGCGGCGAGGTCGCCATATTGGGGACCGGTTGGGCGTCTGTCAGATCTGTCGGAATGGTCATCGGCGCGCTCGATACAATCGGACCGACGCCCCGCGTCAGCCCCTTCATGGACCGCTATAGCAAGTTGACCTGCATCCCACTTCGATAGACGAGACATTCAGTTCTGAGTCTGGGACAATCCATCCATGGTGCTCCAACGCGATGACATGGACGAAGTCCCCAGAGCCGTCGTGGCTTTGGGCCGCCTATACCCGCCCGCCTTCGAGCTGGGCGAGCACCGCCATCGCCGGGCCCAGTTTCTCTACGCCGCCAGCGGCGTCATGGTGGTCAGCACGCCTCACGGAGCCTGGGTGGCGCCTCCGGAACGCGGCGTCTGGATACCTGGCGAGACGCCCCACGCCGTGAAGATGGTCGGTTCTGTGCAAACCCGCAGCGTCCTGATCGAGGCCGGCGAATGCGCGGCCAGATCCAGGACCTGCGAGGTCGTCGCCGTCTCGCCGCTGCTGCGCCAGCTTCTTCTGGAAGCCTTCGACGTACCCACCGAATACGACCTCGCGGGGCGCGACGGTCTGGTGATGAGCCTGCTGTTGAGCGAGATCGACAAGGCGCCTCCAGCGGGCTTCGCCGTCCCCTTCCCGTCTCACGCCGCCCTGGCCGAGCTCTGCCAGGCCTTTCTGAACAGGCCCCAGGCAAACGCCACCATCGACGGCTTCGCCGACCGCCTCGCCATGAATCGGCGCCGCTTCACGCGTCTGTTCCGACAGGAGACGGGCCTGAGCTTCGGAGAATGGAGGCAGAGGGCATGTCTGGCCGTCGCCTTGCCTCGGCTCGCAGCGGGCGAAGCCGTCACAACCATCGCGCTTGACCTCGGCTACGAGGGAGCCGGCAACTTCTCGACCATGTTCAAGCGCCAGGTGGGGGTCGCCCCGAGCCTCTATCTCCCCCATTCCGGCCCCAGTGTTCGGACCGGAGATGCGGCCCCCCAATCCCGAGCCCGTGGAAAGCTCGCCGAGGCGGACGCCTAGTTCAGCAGAGACGGCACGGCCGTCCGGTCCGCAGGGCTCAAATCCATCCGGGATGCGGCGCTGAAGCTTCCTCGCGCCGCTTCAGTCTGTCCCGCCGCCGCCTGCGCCCGGCCCAGCGCCAGATGCAGCGCGCCCCAGTTGGGCGCCAGCCTTACAGCGTCGCGATATTTCCTGGCCGCCTCTGAAGGCTTGTTCTGCATCATCAGGGCATCCCCCCAGAACTTGCGCGGCTCAGCCCAGTTTGGCCCCTTCTCGACTGCAAGCCGCGCCTGGAGGATGGCCCGAGCCGGATCGCGCCGCACCAGATAGGCCTCGGCCCAGTCGGCGTGCGCCGTGGGAAGAGAGGGCGTGATCCGCACGCTCTCGCGCAACCAGTGATCCGCCGCGCGGCCATTGCCGGCATAGGCCTCGACCAGTCCACGCGCGCGAACGCAGGGCGCGCAGTCCAGCTTGGTCGGTATGATCGCCGCCCGGGCTTCGTCGATCTGACCGAGCCGGGCGTGGGCCGCCGCCAGGACCGCGCGGTTGCCGGCGCTCAGATCGGCCTGGGCAGGGCCCCGCTGAAACGCGGCGCTCGCCGCAAGAACTCGGGCGACATGATCGCGCGCTGCCGCCCAGTCCCCGACCGACATCGCGAATTGCGACTGGTACTCGAACTCCGGTCCAAACTGCATCTGAAGCTTGGCCATGGCTTCCGGCGCCAACAGGCCGTGCTCCTGCAGCACTCGTCGTGCGGCCGGCAGGTCATGGGCCGCAGCATAGGCCACGGCGGCCGCAACCGGCGCGCTCGCCGTCCCCTGCGACCAGGGCGAGAGGCCAATGCCCTTCTCGGCGCGTTGGGACGCCTGACGCGTGTCGCCGATAATCCCCGCCCGGATCAGATGGGCCTGATTGAGCATGTCCTCCGCCCAACCCGACTGGAGCTCGCGGCGAGCGTCGGCGGCGTGAGCCACAAAGTCCCCGAGGGTCGTATAGCCCTGTTCCTCGCGTCCGTCGGCGCCAAGGGACATCGCCAGGTTGAACATCGCCGGCGTGAATCTCGGGTTCAATCTCAACGCGGCCTGCAGATTGCGGTGCCGTTCCGCAGAGGTCTCCGCGAGATTCGACAGCCCGTAATAGCCCCACAGCCTCTCGTCCTTGTCCGAGCCGGCGACCAGAGCCTGAAACACCGCCTTGGCTTCGTCGTTGCGGTTCTGCTGCACCAGCCAGACTGCATACCGAAAAGGCTGGGTCTCGGCATAGATGGCCTCAGCCCCTTGCTGCAGCAACGCATCCAGGTTCGCCTCGGCGCCCTCCCCCCTCGTGGCGGGGTTCGTGCCCACGCGCGTCGTCACCGCCAGCCGACCGTCCGTCAGCCGGAACACCTCGCCTGACAGCCGCGTCTGATCGCCCAGCCAGGCGCGCAGATAGCGACGAACCTCTCCGATCGACACGCCGGTGTTGGGGATTTCGATCTCGATGTCGCCGCCCCAATCATTGGCGTAGGTCGAGGCCGCCCGCGTGGATTCCGTTTGCGCCTGCATGCGGGAGAGCTTGTCGAGCATCTGGGCCGCCAGCACCGGCCCGCTCAGCCCGCGCTCCACCAGATCGGGCGGTGCGGCGAACGGCTCGACCACCACCCCCTTGGCCTGCGAGGCGTCCCAGACCAGCAGGCATGCCCCCGCCAGGACGCAAACGCCAAGCGCCGTGATGATGAAGTCGCGCCAGCGCTGGCGGCCCAGCTGCGCCGTCTGGGCCTCGATCAGTCGCTCATTCTTCTGCAGAACCCGCCGCGCCGGACTCTCGAGGTCCGGATCGTGACGCCCCGTTTCCAAAGCGATGTCGATGGGGTTTGTCGTTGGTGGAACACCTGCGGCCAGCGCCTTCGGTAGCTCACTCGCCTTGCTGTCCCCGCTTCGTGCGACCTTCATGTCCATGCCCCCCGACACTCACAAATAACGTCACTATCGGAGCTATTGACTGACGTGTCGAGGAAGGTCCGTGTCAGCGCTCCCCCCAGCCTCAGCCTCAATCGTTCGTCTAGCCACGTCGGGGGGCGCACGTCCGGAGCAAGGCGCCGGATCGTATTGGAGAGATCGTCGGCCAGGAACACATGGAACCAAACGCCGAAACCGCCAAGGTCGGGGGAGGCTTCTGCGGCGATCACGACGAAGCAAGGATGCGGATCGCCGTGTAGTGCACCCGGCGATCTGCTCCCATCTCGACATATGCGACGGTTTGTCAGCCCAGATTGACGTCCGCGACGCCGCCAGCATCTGGCGTGCTCTTGGTCAGGTTCGCCTTGAGGATCTGGTAGCCGAAGCCGAGCATGCCCGTGTCCGAAACCCAGACCCGACCGTCATCGCCATCAAAGCGTATGAGGGTCAGATGCGGATCGGCCTTTCCATCGGGATACCAGGCCGCAACGACCGGGCTCCAGAAGCGGTCGATGCGCTCGCGATCCAGATCGATCGCCAGCCTCCCGTGAATACAGGCCTGAAGCTTCTCGTCCTTGGCCTGGTAGCAGAACATTCCCATTTGACCGCCGGCGGCGACGTCTCGAGCGAAGTCCGTGTCGTTGCGCGTGAAGAACCAGATCGTCCCGGTTTCGAGTTCGCCAAATCCCGTCATCGGCTGGTGATGATACCCTGGTCGGTCGATCCCGAGCATGCCCGTATTGGACTGCTTGAGGCTTTTCCAAAACGCCGTCTCCGCCTCGGCTGGAGTCAGATGATCACTCATGAAACGTCTCCTTTTGTCAGCGATCAACCGATCGCCCGGAAACAGGTTCCTGAGCACATAAGGCGGCATAGCGGCCTCTACCCGGCGCGCGGATACACCATCAAACGCTTTCAAGGCACAGATAAGATCGCGAGGTTCGACGATACACCTCGGCCTTACTTCAGGTGTCGTCCCCTGTGGACGCAGGCGCCCCGTCGTCGTCACCTTCATCGCGATTGGGCGTGACCGGCTTGCGTCTGCTCCGTCTTATGGCGACGACGGCGATAGCGGTGAGCACAACACCAAGACCGAAGAGAACGAAGTTCATCGGTCATCTCCAGATCGAAACGGGAGTTGGATGAGCATCCTCCCCCGTTTGCGAGTGAGTGGACTTGCGAGCCTGATCGGCAGGAATGCGGTCCGTCATTAGGGATGAGCGTCGATCGTCATCCTGACGTTCCGAACTGAGCGGATGGATGTCCGTATGCGTCCCGGAACCAGCGACGACCGCCTGACGTGTGCCGTTCTCATCCCAACGCAACAATACCTTGGGCGAGGACGCCAAGGCTTACCAGAGTGAAGATGGCGGTGGCGCAAATCATGAGGATCAGCAGCTTGTATCAAGAACGCTTCATCGACACTCCTGGAGCATTGCGAAACGCGCAAAGGGGTTGGTGGTGAGACCTGCCCAACCACCGAGCTTGGAAAACCGACCCGAGCCTTCACGACAGCGGACTGAAGCACGGAAGGGAAATATGGAGACCAACATAGGTTAGGACGCGCCGACGCTCTTCAGTGTAGCTTGGCTGCATTGCGGGCCGTGATCATCCAAACTGGAAGAGACCGGTGGCGCACGCCGCAAACTCCCGCCTTTTGGTCTGAGAGGATTGCCGTGGTCTACTTCTGTTTGATCGAAACTGGCGGCCCGACCGCCTCGCACCTCGAGGTCCTGGACGCCGAATGCGCCCAGGCCGCTACGAGCGAAGCCAGGCGACTGATGGCGCGGCACGCTAGCGCCGTAATGGTGCATGTGATCCACGGCGATGAAACCGTGGCTTCAATCCCTGCAGCAATCGCCACGGCTGGGTTCGACGGGGCCGATGGATCAGGCTCGGGCGTCTAGTCGGCGCCTCAACAACATCCCCCGCCCATCATGTGAACTATCTTCAAGCAGTGATTGCTTGGGGTCCGAACGGGACCCAAGGGGCCAGAACCCTTTCAGGACGTTTCAACGAAATCCGCAGAAACTGCCCCCCTATTGCCCCCCTTGCCTCAAATTGCTCCGTGCTCGGAGCAATTGGCGTTACGAGATTTCCAGCAACTCGCTGAACTTTATAGGGAAAAATGGTAGGCGGCGACGGGTTCGAACCGCCGACCCTCTCGGTGTAAACGAGATGCTCTGACCAGCTGAGCTAGCCGCCCTCATGACGTTGGCGTCAGGCGCGCTTCATGCCTGTGTCTGTTCAGCCGTTCAAGGCGCTTTTCAATCCTTCCCCAACCCGGAAGCGGGCGGTGCGGGACGCCGGGCGGGCGATGGCCTCGCCGGTCTGCGGGTTGCGGGCGGTTCCGGCCTTGCGCTCGACGGCGATGAAGCTGCCGAAGCCGACCAGCCGCACGTCGCGTCCATTCGTCAGCGATGCGGTCACATTGTCGGTAAAGGCTTCCAGCGCCAGCTTGGCCTGGTCGCGGCTAATGCCCGCCGCTTCGGCCATGACGCCGATCAGCTCGGTCTTGTTCATTGGTTCTGCTCCCCAGCAAATTCCAGGGGCGCACTTAAGGCCTTCCTGACGCGAACGTCAAAAGCAACGCGGCCTGGGTTTCCCCAGGCCGCGCGCTTTCGATCCGAATGTCGTCGCCTTAATGGCTGACGGCGGTCCCGTCCTGCGTCGGCGCGGCCTGCGGCGTGGGCAGCAAGGGCTCGGCCGCCTCGTCCCATTCCACCGGCGTCAGCGTGCCGGTCAGGGCCCACTTCAACGCCTCGTCGGCGGTCGAGATCGGGATGATCTCCAGCGCCGACTTCACATTCTCCGGCACCTCCTCGAGATCCTTCTCGTTCTCCTGCGGGATCAGCACCGTCTTCACGCCGGAACGCAGCGCCGCCAGCAGCTTCTCCTTCAGGCCGCCGATGGCCGTGACCCGGCCGCGCAGGGTGATCTCGCCGGTCATGGCGATGTCCTTGCGGATCGGGATGCCGGTCAGGACCGAGACCATGGCCACGGTCATAGCCACGCCGGCCGAGGGACCGTCCTTGGGCGTAGCGCCGTCCGGCACGTGGACGTGGATGTCGGTCTTCTCGAACACCGGCGGCTTGACGCCGAAGCTGAGAGCGCGGCTGCGGACATAAGAGGCGGCGGCGGAGATCGATTCCTTCATCACCTCCTTCAGGTTGCCGGTCACGGTCATGCGGCCGCGGCCCGGCATCTTGATCGCCTCGATGGTCAGGATGTCGCCGCCGAACTCGGTCCAGGCCAGGCCAGTGACGATGCCCACCTGATCCTCAGCATCCGTCTCGCCGTAGCGGAACTTCTTCACGCCGGCATATTCGGCCAGCTTGGCCGCATCGACGGTGATGGAGACGGCCTTGGTCTTGGCCATCTCGCGCACCGCCTTGCGGGCCAGTCCGCCCAGGGCGCGTTCCAGTGAACGCACGCCGGCTTCGCGGGTGTAGTAGCGGATCAGGTCGCGGATCGTCTCTTCCGGAACGATCAGCTCGCCGTCCTTCAGGCCGTGATCCTTGAGCTGTTTCGGCAGGACGTGACGCTTGGCGATCTCGACCTTCTCGTCCTCGGTGTAGCCGCTGACCCGGATGATCTCCATCCGGTCCATCAGGGGCTGAGGCATGTTCAGACTGTTGGCCGTAGTCACGAACATGACCTGCGACAGGTCGTAGTCGACCTCCAGATAGTGGTCGCCGAAGGTCGAGTTCTGGGCCGGGTCCAGCACCTCAAGCAGGGCCGACGACGGATCGCCGCGCCAATCGGACCCCAGCTTGTCGATCTCGTCCAGCAGGACGAAGGCGTTGGTCGTCTTCGCCTTCTTCATCGACTGGATGATCTTGCCGGGCATGGAGCCGATGTAGGTCCGGCGGTGGCCGCGGATCTCGCTTTCGTCGCGCACGCCGCCCAGCGACATGCGGACGTATTCACGCCCGGTCGCCTTGGCGATGGACTGGGCCAGCGAGGTCTTGCCGACGCCCGGAGGGCCGACCAGGCACAGGATCGGGCCCTTCAGGCTGCCGGTGCGCGCCTGGACGGCCAGATACTCGATGATCCGTTCCTTGACCTTCTCGAGGCCGTAGTGGTCCTCTTCAAGGATGTCCTCGGCCTTCTGCAGGTCGATGGGCTTGGTCTTGGCCTTGCCCCACGGCACGGACAGCAGCCAGTCGAGGTAGTTGCGCACCACGGTCGATTCCGCCGACATCGGCGACATGTTGCGCAGCTTCTTCAGCTCCGCATCGGCCTTGGCGCGGGCTTCCTTCGACAGCTTGGTCTTGCGGATGCGCTTTTCGAGCTCCAGCAGTTCGTCGCGCGTGTCGTCGGTCTCGCCCAGCTCGCGCTGGATCGCCTTCATCTGCTCGTTCAGATAATACTCGCGCTGGGTCTTCTCCATCTGGCGCTTCACGCGCGAGCGGATCTTCTTCTCGACCTGCAGGACGCTGATCTCGCCCTCCATCAGGCCATAGACCTTCTCCAGGCGCGCCGGCACCTCGATGGTTTCCAGCAAGCCCTGCTTGTCGGCGATCTTGACCGACAGGTGGGCGGCCACGCTGTCCGCCAGCTTGGACGGGTCGTTGATCTGCGGGATGGAGCTGAGGGCCTCGGGCGGGACCTTCTTGTTCAGCTTCACATAGTTTTCGAACTGCTCGATCACCGCGCGCAGCAGGGCTTCGCTCTGCGAGGCGTCGCCTTCTTCATCGGCGATCTCGACGGCCTCGGCCTCGTAATAGTCCTCGCGGTCGGTGAAGCGGATCAGGCGCGCGCGGCCCTTGCCCTCGACCAGCACCTTCACGGTGCCGTCGGGCAGCTTCAGCAGTTGCAGGACGGTGGCCAGAACGCCCGTCTGATAGATGGCGTCCGCCGCCGGATCGTCGTCGACGGAGTTCTTCTGGGTGGCGAGCAGGATCTGCTTGTCGCCCTTCATGATCTCGTCCAGCGCCCGCACGGACTTCTCCCGTCCTACGAACAGCGGCACGACCATGTGCGGAAAGACGACGATGTCTCTCAGCGGCAGGACGGGGAGGATTTTGCTCTCGGTCATGATGCGTACTTTCCAGGGCCTTCGTGGATCTCCGGCCCACCGAACCGGTCTGCCTCGGCGCGAATGCCTCAACGTCTCGACTCAGCCCGCCGTTAGTGGCGGCTTTCGTATGAGTATGTGGCGCTGCGAACGCCGTGTTCAAGCGTAGCGGACACAAGGCCCACAGAAGCGTGAAACCGTGGTGACGCTAGACAGGCCATCCGGCCCTGGAAACCAAGTCGGTCGGATCGTGCTTTCGCGGCGCTGTGACGGCTATTTATCGCCGTCGCCCCCTGTGGCGCCGTTTCATCAGGGGACGAAGCGAAAGGGGCGGCCCGTCGCCGGACCGCCCCCTGCGTTTATACTTGGCGTCAGCCTCAGGCGGCGCCGTCGGCCTTCTTCTTGGAAGCTTCCGAGTAGATCAGCAGCGGCTGGGCGCGCCCCTCGATCACCTCGGCGTTGACCACGACTTCCTCGACGCCTTCGAAGGTCGGCAGTTCGAACATGGTCTCCAGCAGGATGCCTTCCAGGATGGAACGCAGGCCGCGGGCGC
>RCUP01000311.1_pt1 | contig 40352 bp, 41 predicted proteins | sample 2166341 | NCBI WGS metagenome assembly RCUP01 (sample SAMN09932325, study PRJNA488358) | compost metagenome | isolation source: compost soil in succinonitrile-enriched | place: Germany: Experimental Botanical Garden | reverse complement strand
TTGCTTCCCATGCTCTTCGACACTTCAGTTCGCTGCCCTTCGAGGCATCTGCAGAATCCGCACTTCGAAAATTTTACAGGTATTTATCGGAAGATGTGAAACGTCAGATAGATGAGATGCGACACCGAGTTGACTTCTTTACGCATACCCGCCCAGAACGAGCCGACTACCTTGAGATATTGCTCCAAGCATCCATTAGTAGGTTGCCCGTGACAATTAATTATGGAATTCGGGAGAATGAGACCAATCAAAGAACGATTCAACCCATCGGTATATATGCCCATGAGGGATATTGGTTTTGCCCAGCCTACTGCTATTTGCGAAAAGCCTACCGATTGTTTCGGGCAGATCGGATACGGTCAGCCGTTTTGGCGGATGCGGAAGCGTTATCGAGTACAGTGGATGTTTCAGAGGTGGATTTAACGAACTGGGGAATTCTCTTCTACAGCAAACAAGAAAGCGTAGATGTCAAAGTGAAATTAACGGCAAAAGGGATTGAGTTATTCCGAGATAAGAGCTGGATTTTCCCTTGGGGAGAAGTACATAGTTCCGATAACGGCACAGGCATACTTGAGATGGGTATCTTCCCCTCAGAAATACTATTCTTTGCTGAATATTTCTTTTCGTTCGGCGCTGAAGCGGTCGTGCTCCAACCGGAAGAATTAAGAGAAGCTGTCAGAAGGAAGTTGGTCCGTACTCTCGATGAGTATAATGTCCCAAACTAGCCTCCTGATTCCGATTTTATATTATAGCTTCTATTACATGCCGCCGTTAGACCTGTTACGGTGAACCGTACCACAAGTAGAGCAAAATTTATGAACCTCTTCGAAAAAGTCGGAGAGGTTCCTTGCTAAAATAGAACGCCGGTTGGTTATCTGATATATATTCTAAACGGCTTATTGCATAGGGTTGCCTTGCGCTGCATTCGAGACAGTCTCCCAAGCTTCCCAGGTGGCTAGACGGTCAGCATAGATGCCGCGCGCTATAGGTAAGACTTCTGAGCCGAGCGCAAATCGTAGAGGGGGTTCCGCTGCGTCCACGATCTTGAGAACGGCTTCTGCAGTCGCTTGAGGGTTGCCGCGTTGTTCGTTTGATAGACGCGTGAACACCTGCTTCCGTACATCGGCATAGACGTCCATTTCCGGTACTCGCTTACCTGAAGCACCAAACTCGGTCGCATAGGCACCGGGTTCGAGCAGCGTCACCTTAATTCCAAAGTCCTTGACCTCTTGCGCCAGGCTTTCGTGGAGTCCCTCGACCGCCCATTTGGAGGAGCAATAGAAGCCGATGAGCGGCCTTGCCTCGATCCCAAGGGCGCTTGAAACGCTGAGCAAATGCCCACTGCCCTGCTTCCTAAGGAGTGGCAAGGCGGCTTGGATGACTCGAAGATAACCAAAGTAGTTCGCGTCAAACAGAGCGCGGACATCGGCTTCGCTTGCCTCCTCGACCATTCCGACCAAGGTGTAACCGGCATTATTGAGGACAACGTCCAGCTTGCCGAAATGGGCATGAGCCCGCTGAACGACTTGGGGGACCTGCTCAGCATCCGTTACGTCGAGTGCCATGGGAAGAACGAGATCTCCGAAACGTTCCTTCAAATCGGCAACGTCCTCCAATTTGCGGGCGGTAGCTGCAACTTTATCGCCACGCGTGAGCGCGGCTTCTGCCCATATGCGTCCTAATCCGCGAGAGGCTCCCGTGATGAACCAGACTTTTTTATCCATGGTATACTCCTCCTTTAAATTCCCTGTTCTGTGTGGGATACTTAAATTAAACCACCCATATACGGAACTGTCAAGTTCCGGAACTGTAAAGTATCGTAAAAAGGGGTTAACTTTTATGAATAAGATTAATAATAAAGAGTCAGTCGGATCCAAATTAGCTGACGAAGTAGCGGAAAAACCAGCGAAAGCATTGGGGCGTAAACGAGATCACACGCGGGATGCTCAAATCCTGGAAGCGACAATAGACATCCTCGCCGAAGCCGGATTTGATGGAATGACAATGGACATGGTCGCAGCTAGAGCGAAGGCCGGGAAGGCGACCATGTATCGCCGCTGGTCCTCCAAAGCGGAGTTAGTCCGAGATGCCTTGACCTGGATGAATCGGAATCATCTTGAGCTTGACCTCTTGCCGGATACGGGAACCTTGCGCAATGACCTGCTCGCGCTATTGAAGCCGCAATCGATCGAAGAGGGTGAACGCAAACTTCGAGTACTCGCAGGCCTGGGCTCCTTTTTATCGCAGAATCCGGAAACGGTTAACGGAGAGATTTTTGAACCGTGGGCTGTAGTGAATCGTGAGCTCATGCACCGGGCCGCCGGCCGCGGTGAGATCTCCACCCACGCGGACATTGAGATGGCTTGCCAGGTTATTACTTCAATGGCTTCTTATCGCGGACTCGTACAGCACAAAACATTCGACAAGCACTTCTACACTTCACTAATCGACGGCGTCCTACTCCCTGCCCTCAAAAATCCGTTACCATCTCCAAATGAAACGGAATAAGGAAGGCGACCTTATGCTTGCAGAAAGTAACGCCCCCACGTTTGGCCATGATGAAAAGGCCATCCAGCAAAAGGATGGCCTTAAAACTTGCCGTTATAGAGAGCGTGGTGAATCGTATCACAAGTAAGGGCAAGTTCTAAGAAGACAGAAGGCCGGATTATAAATTTAATTCGTTTGATAGCGAAGGGCCATCCCACAAAGGGATGGCCCATACTTGCCACTAGAGATAAAGAGGTATTCAGTTGTTGAAGTAGTGGCCCTGTTCAAGGTCCGCGATCAGAGCAGGGTTCACTGGCTGCCATCCCAGGCGTTCCTTCGTCAGCGCGCTCGAGGTTGGATTATCGGCGGAAGCGGCGAAGGAGAGCCACCCGAAGTGAGCGTCTGCCTCTTCACGGGTTATGCTGCGCACCGGCAGGTTTAGTTGACGACCGATTACGCCGGCAATATCCCGGAAGGGCACTCCCTCGTCGGCAACCCCGTGATAAATGGCCCCCGTGTCGCCATTCTCAAGCGCTAGTCTAAAGAGACGTGCCGCATCCAACTGATGCACTGCCGGCCACCGGTTGAGTCCGTCCCCCACATAGGCTGATACCCCTTTTTCCCGCGCGATGCCAATGAGGGTCGGAACGAAGCCCTGCTCGCCCTTACCATGCACGGACGGGGCGAGACGGACGATCGATGACCGCACTCCGTGGCCAGCCAGTACAAGCGTTGCCTCCTCGGAGCGTCGCGGCGTAGATTGCATCGACGCCTGCTCTTCCGTCCCGAGGATTCCCGGCTTGAGCATTAACGTGCCCGAGGTGGCCACGAATGGTTTCCCGGTCCCCTTGAGCGCCGCTCCCATTGCCTCGATTGCCAGGCTGTCAGCGACTGCGGCTGCCTCAAAACTGGAGAAGTCATGTTTGAAGGCCAAGTGAATCACGCCGTCCGCTAACCCAGCGCCTTCACGCAGGCTGTCAAGGTCGTCGAGGTCGCCGTGGTGTACGTCGGCGCCGGCTGCCGTCAAGGCTGCGGCGGACCTATCCGAGCGGGCAAGTCCGACAACATGATGCCCGGCATCCAGAAGTTCGCGTACGACGGCAGAACCGATGAACCCCGTTGCACCCGTTACAAATATACGCATCGTATTCATCCTTTCACCTCAATGGAATGATTAGGTACAGGACAGATTATACGACAAGGAATAACTAAAGTAAACTAAATTAACTAAAATCGTTAATTTAATAAACTTGGTTAATGAAGTTTGTGATAACATCGGTTTTGCTATACTATTGTAGAGCAAGCATCAAAGGAGGCGTAAGTCGTCGTGAGAAAACCGATGAACGCAAATCACTACCTGAATAAAATTAAGCCGATCGTTCGAAAAACAAAGTTCAGCCAATTGAGAATAGACGATATCGCAAAATATATGGATATTAGCAAAGTGACGCTATACAAGCATTTTTCATCCAAGGATGATATCATCGAACAGGTTGTCGACTATGAAATTCAGTACTTGCAGCAGGCTGATCTCGTTGTAAATGATGATTCCCTCACTTATGTAGATCGCTTCCAAAAAACATTTCTGCAGTCCCTGCTGTGCGTTGTTTATTTATCCGACCTGTTCCTGCAAGATCTCAAGGAATTCTATCCGACGCTTTATGATAAGCTCGTCATGGCCCAACAAAATCGAAATAAGAATTTACAGGCATTTTTTGAAACCGGGATGGACCGGAAGGTTTTCAACAGAATGAATCCCGTGCTGCCCCTGATTCAGGATGACGCCACACTGCGGCGCTTCATGGAACCGACCTTCAGTATTCAATGGTATGATCTCACATTGAAACAAGCCATTATCCAATACTACAGGATGAAACAATATCAAATGATTAGGCCGGAACATCTGGATGTGATAGAGGACTCCAATTTTGAGAGTCAGGTAGCGGAAATTTTACTAACGATCTCATGAGCACATCAGTGGGAAGTCCACTATTAAATGGGCGAAAGATCAGAATTCATTATTCGAAAGAATGTCGGAATCTACGGGATGTCGCCATAGCGAACGTACCGCCGCTCCCTATGGCAAGCCACCATATGTTTAACAAGCACATTGAGTTTATCCAAAATGAACTTTGCCGTTTCCTCGAGTGACAGCGACCTTTCCTCATATCAGGTGCTGTTTACTTTGATGCAGGAAGGTTCCCAACCTCAATCGTTCGATTCCTTGCAGTCCCAATCAGCATAGGAATGGAGACCAATAGACAGACCACAACCGCAACAATAGAGCCCTCAAGTCCAAAATTGCCCCCTGTGAGAAGTGCGGCACCGTGCACCTTTACAGTAAATAGACCGGTGGCAGAGTGTCCAGAGACAGGAATGCCAAGCAAGCCCTCAATGGCATTCCAAGCAAAATGCAGTCCCATGGCAAACCACAAGTTCCGCCGCCACAAGAAGGCGGCTCCAAGCAGAACACCTGCTTCGAGGGCTATGGCGAACCCGCTCCATAATGTCGCCCCTGGATTTCCAAGATGGGCAATTCCAAAGAATAGAGAGGTTACTGCGAGTGCGAGCGGTCGTCCCCCCAATTGATCAATGGCTTGAAGCATAAGCCCGCGAAAGATAAGCTCCTCGACAATGGCTCCTCCTAAAGCTGATCCAATGGAGGCTATTAGAACGGAACTCGTATCCGCAGAACTTGCCCACTGAAAGGAGTAACCTCCCAGAGCCATAATCATAAAAGCGGACCCTGCGATAAAGATAGTCCCGGTTAGCATGCCTAGGATACTTTCAATCCCTGCGCGCTTTCTTGATATCTCTGGTGTGGGCCGCCGGGCCAGGTATGTCAGCGTGAGCTTATAAGCCAAGAGGGCCAGAAATCCCATCACCAGTGTGAAAATAAGAGAAACGATCCCCTCTCCTTGCTCTGTCAGTTGCTGGAATATCATATTTATGAGAACAATACCAATAGCCCCCACAATCATCCAGACGATTGGATAGCGCCAAAATGAACTCCGGGCACTTAACTTCCTGCCATTCTTCATGTCTTACATCCCCATCCTCTATTGTTTGATGCTATGAGTATAGGATGCAAAAGTCATAAAGAGACAGTGCGCTTTAGTCATATTTATTCTATGGCTAATGATCCATGATTCCTGAATCTCGGGCTTTACGGGAGGCTTCCCGCCTTCCTTTCACATTAAGCTTCGAATAAATCATTGAGATATAATTTTTAACCGTCCCTTCGCTAAGATACAACGCCTCGGCAATTTCCTGATTACGCAGGCCACAAGCCAGCTTATGCAGCACTTCTATTTCACGGGCGGTGAGCCCGAATTCATTATTTTTCGCAGGGGTGGCGTTGTTCATGTTATTAATCAATTTACTCGCCATTTCCTGCGAGATTAAAGTCCCACCCGCCTGAACCACCCGTATACCTGCAGCCAGGTCTCTGGGGTGAATGGCTTTGAGCAGATACCCCTCAGCCCCATGGCTTAGCGCCGCTAACACATATTCTACTTCCTTATAGGAGGTCAGCATGATGATTTTGGTTGCCGGTATTCGCTCTTTAATGAGGGCCGTTGCGGCGACGCCGTCCATGACGGGCATATTAATATCCATCAACACAATATCCGGCTTAAACTGCTCGCAGCCCGCCACTGCTTCTTCCCCATTCCTGGATAGAGCAACAATCTCCAAATCCTCTTCCATGGACAGCACGATATGTAAGCTCTCGAGAATTAACTCTTGATCATCAGCAAGCAGCACTTTAATTTTCTTCATGAGGTATCACTCCTTTCAGCGGGATTTCGCATCGGACTTCAGTTATCGCTGGAGTTCCTTCCCCAGATGATAGGTGCAGGCTGCCTCCCAACCGCTCAACCCGATCTGTCATCGTGGTCAAGCCGAAGCCGTAATTTAGCTTGTCGATCGGTGTGCCGTTATTTCGAACAGACAATAGCAGATGGCTCTCAGAAAATCCAAGCTCCACATGCAGCCCAGATGCTTTTCCGTGTTTTAGGGCGTTTGTGAAGGATTCCTGGATGACCCGAAGGATCGCTTGCCGTACTTCAAAATGTATGGTCCGCTCTGTCCCCGGCAGACTCAAAGTCAGGGCCACACCCGTGTGCTCACGGAAACGGTCCGTAAGGGATTCAATCTGCCTTATCAGGCTTGATTCCTCTTCTTCCCCCATCTCGTGTACGATGTTCCTCATTTCATCCAAATTTCCCTCAGCCAAGGTTCTTAAGCGAATTAACCGATCCTTGGCCTCGGCAGGCTTGCTATCCATAAGGGCGATAGAAGCATCAAGGCTCAGTATGAGTGAGATAAAGGAATGCCCCAGTGTATCATGAAGCTCCTTGGACATGCGGTTGCGCTCTTCAAGCAAAGTCATTTTCTCGATCTCGGCCGTGTAGTGTGTTAACAGCTTGTTTTGCTGCTCCACTTCAATAACCAGTTTATTCTTCTGATCATACGCACCTGCGACGAAGCTTGCCCACATGCCGATGAAGCAGAACAGCAGATTGTCTGTTCCAATACTTAGGGTTTGCTCCCAGGATAATCCTAGGGAAGACTGATAGGAGAAAGGAATGGAGGCGACTACGGGAACGATCCATAGGGATTGCTTAGTCAATAAGTAGCCCATTGTAAGGCTCGGCAGCAGATAGTCCGCTTTTGAAGTCAGATCCGGATGAATGACAGAATAGACATAATAAGAACCGCCAAGCAATAGCTCCAGTATGCAAAACCAGGCTTTGTTCATCCGGCGCCCGGGAAACCAGAACAGCAAAGGGACGACAAGGGCTATGCTCAGCCAGATCACGGTGAATAACGTCCGGTTCGAGAACCCACTTGCCGCCAGGGCCTGGGACAACAGCAAAATATAATGGTATAGACGAAGAGCGAATATACCCCAATCCATGAAAGATAATATTTTTTTCATATCATCATCTTACAGGAAATCCAGAAGCTTGGGTGTTTCAGGAAATTTATTTGGGGCGGGTTCTTCGGTCAAATAAAAGAAGCTAGATCAGCCCAAATAACCTCGATGATTTCTTCTACCATCCATTCTACCGAGCGGTTTTGAGGGTTCCGGCTCCACTGCAAAGCCGGCCCGAATACACCCCAACTTACAACGAGTGCCTTAGTTTCCACTTTATCACGAGAATAGCCCTGCATATTCGCCTCATGTAACCATTTAAGAAGGAGTCGATGAAGCTCCTTATGAATGGCATTTTCAAATATGGCTTCAAACTGTTTGTCTCCGGGCGTACTGTACTGCCTGGCTTGCAACAGAAAATCAAAGATCGTTTGAATAAGGATTCGCAAATTGTCCGTATTGAGGCTCGCATCATCTGGCAGTCTGCCATTCACAAAGATTTGAAACTTCTCTGTTTTCCAGTATTCAAGAAAATCATATTTATCCTGGAAATGCGCATAGAATGTTGTTCGATTTACAGCTGCCTGCGCTGCGATATCATGTACAGAAATGGAATAGAAGTTTCTCTTTTCCCCAACCAACTCGTTAAACGCCTGCACGAGCTGTTGACGGGTTTTTATTACACGCGGATCATCAGGATTGACTGACATGGGGCCCCTCCTTCCCTTGAACTTAAATAAACGGACAAAAGGATTAATATGTAGGTAACACAACAAAAACAGCTTTTTGCAGGTTGTTGGCACAGCGCAATCCTTTTATCTTCTACGTATACGATTATGATTTCACAAACTAAATCGTATGGCAAGAAACCCATTCTACGAGAAGTGAACGAAAGGATGCATGCAGAAATGATTGTTGTTACCGGAGCCAACGGAAATTTGGGAAGGAAGATCGTTGAGGAACTTCTCGGGCGTGTTCCTGCGGAGGAAATTGGTGTGAGTGTCCGGGATGTGAGCAAGGCTCAGGACCTAAAAGAACGGGGAATTCGTGTTCGGCAAGGAAATTACGACGATTCTGAAAGTCTCCTTCACGCATTTGAACAAGCGTCGCAAGTTCTCATTGTCTCTTCCAACACTTTGGAGATAGATGAGGCTGTTCGCCAGCATCAAACCGCCATTGATATGGCAAAGAGAGCTGGGGTGGGCCGAGTGCTATACACGAGCCATATGGGTTCATCTGCATCGTCACATTTCCCTCCCATGCTCACCAATGCGGCTACAGAAGAGATTCTGAAATCTTCAGGGATGGCTTTCACATCGCTTCGATGCGGCTTTTTTGCCACTTCAGCGTTATTGATGATCAGGGATGCCTTGAAAACAGGGGAATTAATAGTCCCGGAAAGCGGTCCGATTGCCTGGACGACTCACTCGGACCTAGCTGCAGTTACAGCGGCTATCTTGATAGAGGGGAAGCTAGGTGGGATTACCTCTCCCCTTACGGCCTCCGAGGCGATTGACATGGAAGGGGTCGCATCGATTGCTTCCACGATCTTGGATCAGCCAATTCGGCATATCGTTGTGTCCGATGAAGAATATCGGAAACGCTTGGCGTCTCATGGAATGCCGGAAGCGATCATCAACTTGCTTACAGGTATCTTTCAAGCAAGCCGGCAGGGAGATTTCTCGCAAATCGATCCCACTTTGGAAAACCTAATCGGACGTCCTCCGATTAGATTCCAAGAGTTTTTAAAAGACTCAATTCTCCAATAAGGTTGTTCTTCATTTCGCTGTTAGCCCCGTTACGGAGACCCGTACCATAAATGACGGCGAAATTGATATTAGCGGCTTGCCAGGTGTGGAAGCTGCTCTAGGGCAATTTCCCATTTTCCTTAACTCTTCTAAGAGGACGGAGACGGAAGAAAGGGGCTGGTTGTGCCAGCCTCTCTTCTACGATTTTAAAATTCGTAATCAGCTGCCTGCATAACCTGGAATGTTCAAATCTCTATGTTTGTCTCCAAAAACTCAAGATACTTGGGGTCGTCTTCCATAAAAATCCCAATACCGGCGCCCATGTAAGCCCGAGTTAACTCGTCAGCTGCCTTTTCAAAGTTACCCTGTTCGTAATATAACTGCCCCAGCCGAAGATGAATATACGGATTACCCAACCCCTTTGGACATTGTACGGCATTAAAAAAGCACTTGAAGGCCTTATCGTAATTCTTCAAAGAATAGTGGACATCCCCAATAGCTACATATATCCAGGTAGCGGCCTCCCATTCTTGAGGATTTTCAGGCAATAAACGGAGGGCGGCAATATAATTTCGCTTGGCGGCATCAAGATCGCCTGTCTTCACTAAATCCTCGCCTTGTTGACATAGAGCCCTAATTGCGGAATAAGTGGAATCTGGGAGCTGCAACGCGATCTCTCCTGTTCTATTCGATTGGATAAATGAATTTTAGCCCTTAAGGCAGACAACCTCATATGAAAAGTCTATCAAACTTTCAAGCTAGATTGAAAGCCCGCTCTAGTTTATTCGCTTTGCAGAAAGGGAGATGCTCTAGATCACGATCGTGAAGGGCGAAGGGTACTTGTGTCTGGTTCCACCTTGTCGGTGGAGGGGGCTGCAACGACCAGACACTGTCTTAGCGTCTCGTCGAATTCCAGTTCAATGCCGAGAAGCTTTTGGCCTTGATCCCACAATTCTAGGCTGATGATCGGTTCGTGCTCACCGTCAACGACAATGGAATCTTTGTTCGTCCGCTTCCCCTAGGGGCCTCCCCCTATTTCTTCAATCCTTCCCGGGTATACTGATCCACAGTCTTTTCATTAAATTAGGAAAGCCAAAAATATTGAACATATGACAAAGAAGTTAGAATATAAAGCGTTTTCATCCCCCTTTATAATCAAGTTATGATAAAAGAAAGGGGTTACAAAAATTGACTAACTTATTTTACAAGCCGAACGGGGCTTGGGTGGGAGACCTGATCCCCTTTTACAAAGACGGCAGCTTCCGTTTGTTCTATCTTCATGATTGGAGAGAGAACAAGAAGATTCATGGAGAAGGAACCTCCTGGTTCGAGCTCCGCACAAGCGATTTCGTGCACTATGAAGAAGTGGGCGAAATGCTGAAGCACGGCAGCGCAAGTGAGCAAGACCTGAACTGCTATACCGGCTCGATCATCGAAGCCCATGGGGAATATCATTTGTTCTACACTGGCCTCAATCCGAATCCGGAATTCATAGAGGACGGAGTGCCGCTCCAATGCGTCATGCACGCCGTGAGCACGGATATGGAGTCATGGCGGAAAATTCCCGAAGATACCTTCTATTCCGACGGGATTCAATATGAAAGACATGACTGGCGCGATCCTTTTGTATTCTGGAACGAAGAGGCGGGGGAGTACTGGATGCTTCTCGCCGCAAGGAACAAAGAAGGTCCTTCCCGGCGCCGGGGGAGCATCGGACTCTGTGCTTCCAAGGATCTTAAAAGTTGGGAAATCCGGCCACCTTTCTGGAATCCGAAAATGTACGTAACGCACGAATGCCCGGACTTGTTTCGCATCGGGGAATGGTGGTACCTGGTTTACTCCACGTTCTCGGAACGATTTGTCACCCATTACCGTATGAGTAAATCTTTAAGCGGACCATGGACGGCGCCAAGAAACGACGCATTTGACGCCAGAGCGTTCTATGCCGCGAAAACATGGAGTGACGGAAACAAGCGTTACGCTTTTGGCTGGGACCCAAGCAAGGAAAATGAGGATGATTACGGGGATTGGCAGTGGGCCGGAAACTTGGTCGTACACGAACTTGTTCAAGAACAGGATGGAACGTTAACGGTCCGTATCCCGGAGACTGTTTCTCATCATTTCTCAAATAAACAAGCAGCCGAGTGGGACTCGCGGATCGGGGAATGGGAGGAGTCAGAGGGGCGTATAGAGGCGGCGGCTGATGAGACATTTGCCTGCATATCAGCTGGGACTATGCCTGAAACCTGCAAGATTTCGGCCCGACTGTCCTTCGCTACAGGGACCCGAAGCTGCGGTATCATGCTTCGCGCAAGCGAGGATCTTGACGAGGCCTATTACATTCGCCTTGAACCCATTCATAACCGCCTGGTGTTCGACATGTGGCCCCGGCGGGAGCAGGGTGAGATGCAGTGGCATATCAAAGGGGACCAACCTCATGCGGTAGAGCTGGAAGTCCCGATAGAATTGCAGGCTGGTACGGTTTATAATATCGAGATCGTTGTAGAGAATTCCGTTTGCGTAGTATATTTGGCCGATCAGGTCGCCATGACTACACGTTTGTATAATTTGAAAACTGGCAACTGGGGCTGTTTTGTCCAGGAAGGCCGGGCGATTTTTGAACAAGCATCCATTTCGGTTCCTAACTAACAGGAGGTCATATAAATGAAACGTTATGTCAAAAGGCTGGCTCTTGCACTATCGCTGGTTGTCCTGATGGCGATGGTGAGCGCATGCGGAGGCGGAAATAACAATAACGGCGCTGAGGCAACCGGATCGGGAAATTCGCCGAAGGTGAACAAGAAAACATACAAATGGTTCGTGGCCCGAGGTGTAGATAGCCCTCCAGCCGTTACCGTCAAGGAAATTGCAGACGAGTTCTCCAAAACACATCCGGAATTTGAACTGGTTCTGGAAGGCACTGGTGATCGCCCGTCCTATTTGCAGAAGCTGCGGACATTGATTGCGAGCAATGAGATGCCTGCTATGTTTGATATCGATCCTGATGCCTATGCATCCAAGCTAGTGGAGCAAGGCAGACTGGTGGATATGAAAAAACTGCTGGGGGAACTTGGGAAAATTAAAGATTTCCGCCCGGTGGCCTTGCAATATCAGCAGTTCGCAGACGGCAGCATGTATACTTTCCCGCTTGAATACGGAATCGAGGTATTCTGGTACAACATCAAGATGTTTAAGGATCTGGGCCTTGAGCCGCCGAAGACGTTCGATGAGTTCATGAAGGTTGCGGAGACACTGAAGCAAAGCGGGGTTACGCCGATTGCCGTCGATGGCAAGGATAAATGGCCGGTTCTCCGGTACCTGGCGTACAAACCGTTCCGCATGACAGGTAATGATTTTATTGAAAATGTAAAGCAAGGGAAGGCATCTTTCAAGGACCCTGCCGGCATGGAAGGTATTAAGTTTGTTCACGATCTGGGCACCAAAGGGTACTTTCAGGAAGGATTCACTGCAACGGATTATACCGCAGCACGCGACTTATTCCTGGGCAGCAAAGCCGGCATGTATTATATGGGTTCATGGGAAACCATGAACTTCGTAAATGATAAAGTAAGCACAGAAATGAAGAACAATATCGGGTTTTTCCGGCTTCCCATGATGGAAGGTGCCAAAACGGCTGAAAATGATTATTTCATCAACTCGGGCATCGGCGTTGCCTTCAACCAGGATACCTTCGATGATACGATGAAGGAATTCGTCAAATTCCTTCTGGAACAATATCCGAAGGCCTATACGGAAAAAGGCCAATTCTCGCCTTTCAATTATACGCTTGATCAAAAGCAAGGGATGCCGGAGCTCTTCTATAAAATTCAAGATGAAATCGCGAAATCCGGCAACGTCTTTGCGGTCCCGTGGGATACGCGCCTTGACCCGGCTACGAATGAGCTTCTCGGCAACGAACTGAATGCCTTGGCTCTGGGAGCCCATACTCCAGATGAGTTTGCAGAATTAATGGATCAGGCGATTAAAGAAAATGCGCCAAAATATTTCAAATAGCGATGCTAAACAGACGGCCAATCGAAAGCCGGTTGGCCGTCTGTAAGTAAAATAAAACTAAAATTAGGGAATGAGCAAGCATATGGATAAAATCCTACGCAATCGCAAAGCCGCTCTCGTCTTCCTGCTGCCTGCATTATTGGTGTATTTGCTTACCGTTCTGGCTCCCATCCTTTGGTCAATGTACTTCAGTTTCTTCTCTTGGGATGGAGTTTCAGATATGCTCTATATCGGCTTTGACAATTACGCCAAGATGTTCGGCGGAGACAAGACATTCTGGAAGGCATTCAGCAACAATCTGATCTATGTTTTCATTATTGTAGTCATGCAGGTGTTTCTTGGTTTGTTGGTTGCCATCTTGCTGACCACCATCACCAAGGGGAGAGAATTGTTCAAAACATTATATTTTGCCCCTGCTATCATCACGTCGGTAGCCATAGCACAGTTGTTCCAAAATGTGTACTCGTTTGAACCGGTCGGAATTCTGAACTTTTGTCTGCAGCAGATCGGTCTTGGAGACTGGAGCAGGCCTTGGCTTTCCGACTTGAAGTGGGCTCTGAGTGCCGTATCGGTACCCGAAGGTTGGCGTTATATTGGTCTTTATATGATTATCTTGTATAGTGCGTTAATTTCCATTCCTTCCGATATCGAGGAAGCTGCCAGAATTGACGGAGCTTCTTCCTGGAACCTGTTCCGTTCGATTAAAATGCCGCTGATTAAGCCAGTTCTGATGGTGTCTATCATTATGGCTACTACGGGAGCGCTAAAAGGGTTCGACATCCCGTATCTCATGACGAACGGGGGACCGGGCCGCGTAACGGAATTGTTGCCGACTTATATGTACAAAACCGCATTCTCCAGTCTGGACTTTGGTTATGGCAGCGCGATGGCCGTATTTATCGTCGTTGAAAGCCTCATTGCAGTCGCCTTTATCAGACGGATGATGGACAGTAAGGAGACCTGATGATGAAATTTTCTGGCTATACTAAAGCGGTTTTTGTGGTAGTTTCCTTTGTTTTGCTTATCATTCAAGTGTATCCGCTTGTCTGGGTGTTCATCTCCAGCTTTAAGGCGCCTACCGATTTTTCCGGTGATAACCCGTTCAGCCTGCCAAGCCAATTCACTTTCGGAAATTATTACAACGTGTGGAATAAAGGGAATTTGGGGACTTATTTTTCCAATAGTCTCATCGTCGCCGTGACGACCATCGTGCTTGTGATCCTGTTCAGCTCGATGGCTGCTTTCGTTATTGAGAAGATGTCTTTTAAATGGGGTAAAAGCGTGTTGTTTCTATTTCTGTGCGGCATTATGATTCCGATTCAGGTCGTGCTCATACCGCTGTTCATTCTTTATAACAAAATAGGAATTATCAATACGCTCACTTCTCTCATTTTGCCCCAAGTAGGTTTTGCACTGCCGATCTCGATCTATCTATTCGTGAGCTTCTATAAGTACATTTCGAATGAGATCATGGAGGCCGCTGTCATGGATGGCTGCGGTGTGTATCAGGTTTTCTGGCGGATGATATTCCCTCTATCCCGGAATACGATAGTCACGGTTGTCGTTATGAATCTTATATTTGTCTGGAATGAGTTTATTTTCGCGAATACGTTTATTCATGACATTAAATCACGGACCATTCCAGTTGGCTTGATGGATTATATCGGGCAGTACGGTTTGACGGATTGGGGAGCCACCTTTGCTGCAATCAGCATTACGACCATCCCGACTATGGTGGTTTACTTCATTTTCAACAAGAGCGTTATTTCCGGTATGACCGCTGGTGCGACTAAAGGTTAATCTCCCATATGCCTAGGACTGAAGGTATACTGATAGTATCAGGTTGCCACTCTTCTTGGTCAGGGGGATTTCATGAACATAAAACGGCTGTTCCTGTCGATAAGTATCCGAAGCAAGATTATTATTTTGTCCATAGCCTGTTCCTTGCTTCCGCTAGTCCTGATCGCTTCATTAACCTTTGTGTATTTAAGCAAAGTGATCGAGAATAAGATGTCCGATACCACCTCGAATTTGCTGGGCTCCATCAATTGGAATATCCAGACTTTCGTGAATGATGTTGAATCGATTTCGAAGCTGATGTTGTCTTCCCGAGATGTTCAGAATTTCCTTTCCTATACTAAGAATGATTTCAAGGAGATCTATGACTTTCAAAATGCGACCCGCAGTCTGATCGTCAATATTACCAACAACAAATCCTATATTCGTTACGTTTACGTTGGCAGCGGGCAAAGGGAACTGATTACCACAAACCAATGGGACAGATTGACTTATGACAATATCTATCAGGCGGTCTCACGGACAACATGGTATCAACAGGTGGGGGAGATGGGCGGCCGGGGCTTGTGGCTGAACAGCGATGAAGTCCAGCTCCTCAAGGACAGCCCGAACCTGCTGCTGTACGGCAAACGGTTAAACAATCTTGAAACGCTCGAGCCGATCGGCATGTTGATTATTTCCATTGATAGACGGGTCTTCGATGAAATGTTCAAGAACATTTCCAATGCGGAAAAAGGGGATTTGATGATCCTGGAGCAAAACAAAATCATCTATTCCAATTCCCATAACAATGATTTAAAGAAAGTTCCTCAAAAGGATTTGAATCAGATCTATGATTTGCCTGAGCGAGGGAACCGCATCGAAACGATGGGCGGAGAACGATATGTCATCACCTTCGAAACGAATCCGGTAACCCAGTGGAAAGTGGTCAGCTTAATCCCTTATTCAAGCATTAACTCGGAAATCATCCTGATTCGTAATGTTACGCTCTCATTGACGCTGGTAGCTTTCCTGCTTGCCGCCTACGGCGCTTATCTTATCTCGAAGCGGATCACCAAACAGTTGACTTTGCTCACTTCTGTAGCAAGAAAAGCGGCAAAACGCGATGAAATCGAAGGAATCCTTTTTGTAGAAGAAGATGAAATCGGTAAAATCGGAAATCAATTTCTGCGAATCTTCCGCACCAACACGGAATTGTCCGACAGATTGATCGAAGCCAAGCTTAAGGAGAAGGAAGCTGAGCTTCATGCGCTGCAGAGTCAAATCAACCCTCATTTCCTATACAATACGTTGAATTCCATATATCTAATGGCGGAACGAATCAGTGCCAAAAATATTTCAAAAATGGTCATGTCCCTTTCGAATATTTTTAAATTAAGCTTGAACAACGGGGACTATATTACAACCGTCGGAAATGAAATCGAACAAGTGAAAAATTACTTAGAGATTCAGAACATCCGCTATAAGGGGAAGTTCGAGGTGATAATCGACCTTGAACCGGGAATCGAGCACATCCGCATGCTGAAGCTACTTATCCAGCCGTTGGTAGAAAATGCAATCTTTCATGGAATCGAGTTGAAGGAGGACAAAGGGAGCATTGTCATTCGGGGCCGAAGAGAAGGGGCAACCCTTATATTCAAAGTTGAGGATGACGGAGTGGGTTTTGATCCTGTTGATATGCAGCCAAGGGGATATGCCTTAAGGAACATACAGGAAAGGATCCAATTGCATTACGGTCAAGACCGTGGAATCCGCATAGACAGTATTCCGGGTGCCGGAACCAAAATCACTCTTGAGATCGGTATAATGGATTGAGGTCGGGCTATGGAGGGGGACTTGTCTTGTATAAACTTTTTATAGCAGATGACGAACAGCTTGTGGTGGAAACGTTGTCGGAAATGATTGACTGGGATGCATTCGGAGTACGGATCATAGGGACGGCAAATAACGGCAAACAAGCGTTGGAACGGATTCTTCAGTCGGATCCGGACATAGTCCTGACAGACATTCGGATGCCCGGCCTGAACGGTCTTGATCTAATCCGTACCCTGAAGGAGAATGGCCGCAAAGCGGAATGCATCATCGTGAGTGGCTATTCCGAGTTTGAATACGCCAAAGAGGCCATTGAACTGGAGGCGGTGGATTATCTGATCAAGCCTGTAGAGCTAGATGAAGTGGCAAGGACCGTCTCAAGGGCCATTCAGCGTCTGGGGCGCAATGCGGATCAAACGGGGAATAACCCTGAGCTTCGAATAGCAAAAGCGTTAGACCGGGCGGTGTTTACGGATCTAATCGTCCATGGGAAACGTCCATCATTTGATCAAACGCCATACGGGCAATATGACCAGTTTGCAGTGATCCTGATCGGAAGCCCGGCGACACTTTTGCTAGAACGAATGAAGGACAAGGGCATTACCGATGCTCTCCTGAGCTTCTTGGCGAACCGCGGAATCGTCGTGGATCTGCTCTACGAGCAGCAGAAAGTCATCTTATTATGCATGGCGAACTTGGAGGAAGACACGCCATTAACGGAAATTCTGATGGCTGCAGCCGCAACATTTTCGAATGGCGGCTCATGGGACGATACTTTATTGTCGTTTGGAATCGGTCCGGTTGTACCCGAAATCATGCATATGCATGTCTCGTATTTGGCAGCCTACAAGGCATGTCAAATGGGTTTGTTCTTCGGCGCTCCGGTAATGTACGTAAGCAGCTGGACGGAGATTACCCGCGTTTCCGAAAGAGTGGTCTCCGATTGGTCTAATCAAATACAATCTTTCATTCGTTACGAACAAAAAGAGTTCGAAGCGATGCTAGAACGTTGGACGGAATGGGGGACAAAGCAATTAATCGCTCCCGATACCCTAAAGAAGACAGGCGCCCAATGGGCGAACCGGTTGCACGATCTGATCGGGCAGGACTATGGAATCAAGATCGGGAGCGTGATCGGAGACCGCACGCGGCTGATTGAAGAGATACATGAAGCGCCGGATTGGGCATCTTTGAAGAAAATATGTATGGATTTGGCGCAGAGTGTGCAATTTTATTTGAACGTAACGAAGACTACCCTGAAAGAAAAGGTAGTTCATGAAATCAAAGCTTATCTTGAATCCCATTATCATGAGAATATCCAGCTCGATCAATTGGCAGAGCGGTTTGATCTCAACGCTTCCTATGTAAGCAACTTATATTCTAAATCAACCGGACAAACGATTCTGGAATATGTCACTTTGCTGCGCATCCGGCAAGCGAAAAAGATGCTAAGGGAAAGCAGCTTCAAAATCTCTAAAATATCCACTAATGTCGGATATGATAACCAGCGGTATTTCTGCCAAGTGTTCAAGAAGCATGTAGGCGTTAGTCCCGGCCAGTATAGAGAAGAGCATATGATAAAAAGCGAAGGAGATCATTCTCCAATTGCATAAGCAAACTTTCTCAAGTGGCATCAACGTTGGTCTACCTGTCTGAAGTTTTATGAGGGATAAGAAATGATGGTCTTCATTGTTGGAGAGCTTGAAAGCATTCTTACGGGGAACTCGTTCAACTAACTCAAACGTTAGTTCAGACTTTCAAAGAAGGCCCATCCCGCGAAGGATGGTCCTGAAACTTGCCGTTACATCTAACACGGGGAACCGTACCACAAATAGTGGTACGGTTCCCCTCGTACTATAGACGGGTAATTATTTTGCCCAGAGGAAGATTATACAGCTATACGAACAGTATTGGTGACTATGTTCGTTTTTTCCCAACAGCGCCTAGGAAAAGGGTAAATTCTTCATCACCGTCTAAACCTAATACCTCGTCGATTAGATTTTGGTCATAAATACCGATCGCACAAGCTCCTGCATCGATCGATTCGCTTGCCAGATAAAGGTTCTGAGAAACATGTCCAATATCAATCAGGATTTTTTTATGTGCGGAGATATCATATTTCCATTCGGAACGGTATGGAATTGTACTCCATGCGAACATTACGGCGGCCTTTTTCGAGAAATTCGGGACAAATGGCTGGTCTAGTGTGATGGCATCAATTTTTTGGTCAATTTCATCCAATTCAGATATAAATAAGAGCTTGTGTTCCACCGGTAAATATCTGTAGATTCCTTGGCGAATTCCCTCTACCCGCATAATGAAAAGATAGGTTTCAAAGGTATGTGTTGCGCCACTGCACGGCACAGTTCGAAGGATAAGTCCGTTCTTCGTTGTACTTGTTATTCCTTGAGTAGCCCATAATAGATATGATAACTCCTCAAGATGTAAACTTTCCTCAGAATAAAATCGGGTACTTCTTCTTTCCTTTATACAGTCATAAATATTTTGTTTTTTTACGACGTCCTCGTTACATTCCGGGAGGTCAATAATGACGGATGAAGAGGAATAAGGTTTAGCGGTCATTGGTTTTGGCAGACCCTTTATCTTATCTGTTTTCACATGTTTAAATTCAAGAAAATTAGACTTCAAGAAACTTCTTTGCTGTTCATATCGCCCCATGCTAGAACCTCCCATCTTTACTCTATAAAAGTATACACGTTCAGGTATTCATGGTTGTGATATGAATCACGTACTCTTATACCGCAACATTATCCAAGAAACCTGCGCCTGATTCATAATATAATGGACACTACTATATCTCGGACAAAGAAGGTGCAGGTATTGACTCGTGAAGTAAGAACCGTGGTCTTCGACACAGACCTGAATTTTGAAGCCTATCAGTTTGAGGGGATTATGCAGAAGTTCCCCAACCATTTTCACGACTATTATGTGATTGGGTTTATTGAGCGAGGCAAGCGGCATCTGGTCTGCAACCAGGAAGAATATATTCTAAATAGCGGGGATGTCATTATCTTCAATCCGCACGACCCTCATGCCTGTGCGCAGATTGATGGAAGCACCCTGGACTACCGCTGCATCAACATTCAGCCGGAGGTCATGCGTAAATATGTGCTGGAAATTACGGGCCAGGAATATACGCCGCAGTTCACACAGAACGTACTTTACCAGAGCGAGCTGGCTCTTCCCCTTCATGATCTGCATCAGATCATTCTGGAGGACAAGGAGGGTTTCCACAAAGAGGAGTTGTTTCTGTTCCTGCTGGAGCAGTTGCTGAATGAATATACGGATGCGGACTTTCCTCCTCCCGCACAGGAACTGACCTTAGAGATTATGACCATTTGCGAATACATGGAGTCCCATTATACGGAGAGCATTACCCTCAATCAATTAAGCGACTTAGTTGGATTGAGTAAATATCACTTGCTGCGGCTGTTCACCAGACAAAAAGGCATCTCCCCCTATTGCTACCTGGAGACCCTGCGGATTAACCACGCCAAGCGACTGCTGGGGCAAGGCATGCCCCCTTTGGAGGTTGCCGGTCAGACCGGATTCAGTGACCAGAGCCATTTTACGAATTTCTTCAAAAAACTGATCGGTCTCACTCCCAAGCAATATATGCTCATATTCACTCAGCAAGCACGTGCAGAGGATACCCCCTCATGACGGAGGAACACAAGACAGCCACTGGGCACTCGCTCGCTTTGTTGACCATCCTGATCTGGGGAACGACTTTTATCTCCACCAAGATCCTGCTTATTGACTTTATGCCTGTGGAAATCCTCTTCTTCCGCTTCCTGCTTGGGTATGTGGTGCTGATCCTGATCTACTCACGTCCCCTGCGGACGGAATCCTTTCGGGAAGAGCTGCTGTTCATGGCGGCTGGATTATGCGGGGTAACCTTATATTTTCTTGTTGAGAATATAGCGTTGGTCTATACCCTTGCCTCCAATGTAGGCGTGATTGTGTCGATTGCTCCCTTTTTGACAGCAGTATTGGCACAATTTTTCTTGGAGGGAGAAAAGTTGCATGGGCAATTCCTCTTCGGATTCGGGATAGCCCTCACCGGGATTGTACTAATCGGACTGAATGGGAGTTTCATCTTGAAGCTTAATCCGCTTGGAGATCTGCTGGCCTTCCTGGCCCCTACGGTCTGGGCAATCTATTCCGTACTAATGCGCAGAATTAGCGAGCGGAACTACCACACCATTGGGAGTACACGCAGAGTGTTCTTCTATGGATTACTGTTCATGATTCCTGCCCTCTTCCTGTTCGAATTCCACCTTGACCTGGGCCGCCTTGGAGATATAGAAAATATTTTCAACATGCTCTTTCTCGGCCTGGGAGCTTCAGCTCTGTGCTTTGTGACCTGGAACCGGGCCGTCGGCCTTTTGGGTGCGGTCAAAACAAGCGTGTATATTTATCTGGTGCCTGTCATTACCGTAGCCGCATCTGTGCTGATTCTGCAGGAGCAAATAACCTGGGTAACGGGGCTGGGAACGGGACTTACACTTCTGGGGTCGTTAATTTCGGGAAGAAAAATCAAATAAGGTTACTTCTTTACGTAGTGATCGCTCTTCGTGAATAGGGACGAGTATATGCAAAAAGGTGGCCTCGGGAGGTCCCTTTATACGGATTATCCAACCCTTTCGGACACTGTACGGCATTAAAAAAGCACTTGAAGGTCTTATCGTAATTCTTCAAAGAATAGTGTACATCCCCAATAGCTACATATATCCAGGTAGCGGCCTCCCATTCTTGATGCTTTTCAGGAAATCTAGTGAATTCTAAAACACTGCTGACATAACGTTGTCAGCAGTGTTTTTTTATAATTGGACATGTAGATGTAAAGGAGATAGATATTAGGAAGGATGATATTTTGTGAATTTTGCTTCGGTACGCATCATTACTGACGACGTGGATCGTCTCGTCCAGTTCTATGAGAAAGTTATGGGGGTTTCGGCGGAGCGGCCCGCGCCCGTTTTTGCGGAACTCGTTGTGCCATCATGCACCCTTGCAATCGGTCACTCCCAGACGACGCAGCTATTCGGCGCCGGTTCCGCAGTGGGGGCCAGCAATCGCAGTGTTATTATTGAGTTCCTCGTGGACGATGTCGAGGCCGAATATGTGCGGTTGAAGCCACTTGTTGATGATTGGGTAAAGGAACCGACCACGATGCCGTGGGGGAACCGCTCTATGCTATTCCGCGATCCCGATGGCAACCTTATTAACCTCTTCCAGCCGGTGACCGAGGATGCGATTCAGCGGTTTAGAGGTAGACATTAATTTGATTAATAAATATTAGGTGATGGATGAATATGAAAAGTATGGTTCGGCAAGTCATTCATGAGTGGAATCCTTTCGGTTTATTATCACATGCACCTATGGATGAGTTTGGTTCGGAAATCGAGAGACTTAAGTAATATGAACATAAGCATTAAGGGTTAGTTCTAAATGAACAATGGAGAATATAAAGAATTTCAGAAGCTTGTTAGCTATTCAAGCAAAGAAGGACAGGGAATACCGCCCTGTCCTTTCTTCATGATGAGAATCAACACGTGATGAGTTCACGGCTCGGCCGTGTTTACAGATCGAGATAGTCGAGCACCAGCTTCTTCAGCGATTTGGCAAATGGCTGCTAATCCCGGCGGAGCGGCCCTGCAGGGCAGGGATTCCGTTTATAGCCCATTTCCATTACAATCAGCTTAGAACCTTCGTGCTACACGAAGTCAAGGGTCTTTATGAGTAAGTCACAAAAACGAGTCATCAACTTAATAGGTGGTGGCTCTTTTTTTGATCATTTTGTAACATGGTTATAAGTGATTCTACCCGATAAAGGAGAAAATGATGAATACAAAGCAGCGTAAAATTATTCTTGCCATAACCGTGTCTTATACCGTTTTGATTCTTTATTTTATGTTTTTCGCTTTCGGCAGGGCAGATACCATAGATGGGGAGACAAGTTACACCTTTATGTTCCTGCCGGATGGTTTCTTTAGGCTCCCCGGTCTATCAGATCTTCTACATCCAACGCTCATGGATGCTGTGAGTCTTGGAAACATCGCAGCCTTCATCCCTTTTGGCATCTTGATCCCGCTGCTGTATCGCACAAGCTTCCTTCGGTTCATGATCTTATTCATCCTGTCTATCCTTGTGCTGGAAACTGTTCAGGCCCTCACTTTGCTCGGCAGCTTTGATATGAACGACGTTATTCAGAACTCAATCGGCGCAGCGGTCGGATTCGGGGCATATAGATTCGGATTTCGTACAGATAAGGTCTGGAGACACATAGCTGTTACATGCATCTCCACCATTGTCTTGATGATCGGCATTTGGGGGATCTTCGGAATTGTCGATAAAGCGCTCACGAAAGAACCAGGCCCCTTCGTAGCTTTAAACGAGCTGAAAAACAGCGGCGCAAGTTCATCAAAGGGAACAAAGCGGGGAAGCTTCCAGATTGGCGGACAAAACGTAGAGCCCCAGTATAATGTGTATAGCCCCGAAGGCAAAGGTAAGGTGACGTACACGTATACGTTAGACAGTAAAGAGCTTTATCTCTACTTGAATTTTGGAATTCCCGATCAAGAGGATGCTCATGGGAGTCTACGCATCTCTGCCGATGGCCAGGAATATCTGTCTGCGTCCGCAGAAGATCCAAGCCATGAACCGGGGATGTCCTCCATTTATCTTCAAGGGGCCAAAGAGCTTACGATCACGCTAGAGGGGAATGAGAGAATATGGGATGTCGGGTTTAGAGAGATGAAATACGTCTGGAGTTGGTAAGGCGAACGCAAGAAATTGAGGGTATTTGGATCGGAGAGGATTCAAGATAACATGATTTATAGGAGCTGCATGCAGCAGTTCCTATGTATTTAATCGGGGATTTAGGAATCAAGTTGGAAAATTTTATTGAGAAATCCCAATGCCTCAACACTGCATTTATCTGTTAAGCAGTTCTTCAGTTCCTTCTTGGCAAGCTCTACATTAATATCAGATTGAAGTATGCCGACGTTCTCCATCCAATGGTCGGTTGTCTCGAATGAGGTACTTTTCCACGCGCTATTCACATCTAGGGTGGTGCCAGTGGCAAGATGCCCACTTCATTAATAAGCAGAACTACCTCTTCATAAGTGGAGACTTTTACTTGGCTCATTCGTATTCCTCCTAATAGAAGCTTCTTATAGCGTAATACGGCATTAAGAATAATACAAATTACAAAAACGATAGGGAGTTATAGGGTTTTTTATGACAACAAATAGATTGTACTGGTTTTGCGACTCTGTGCAGAATAAAACGGACTAGCGTATCGAACGCTAGTCCGTTTTTGTTTGTTCATTTTTCTCCTTTATGAGCTGCTTCCGCTCGATATGGGCCACTCCCCATTGATGTAAGGTTTCCAACACCGGAGACAGGCTCATGCCGTATTCCGTGATGGAGTATTCCACTTTCGGCGGGATTTGCGGATAAATGACTCGCTTAACGATCTCTTCCTCCTCCAATTCGCGTAGATGGAGCGTAAGCATCCTTTGAGTGATATCCGGCAGCAATCTCCTTAGCTCATTGAACCGCAAAGGCTTACCTTGAAGCAAATGATAAAGGATAATCGGCTTCCATTTGCCGACGATCGAATCCAGCGCCGCAACGAATTGACATTGGACAGGGTTCTTTTGCATACGTTGGCCTCCGTTACAGTACCTTTTTTCATACTATACCACATTATTGTGCCTACTTACCATAAGTAAGCGTATATTATATGATCAACCTTGAAAGTGTATTTAATCCAATTACAGAAAGGAAGTTTTGATTATGGCAACTGTACTGTACATCACCGCGCATCCCCTTGATCCTCAGGAATCTTTTAGCCTCACGGTAGGCAACGAATTTATTGGAGCGTACCGCGAGGCAAATCCAACTGATGAAGTTGTTCATTTGGATATGTACAAGAAGGATATTCCACAATTTGATGCCGATGTTTTGCGCGGTTGGGGAAAACTTCGATCGGGTTCCTCTTTCGATCAACTGTCTGATGCTGAGAAATCAAAAGTAGCTAGTCTTGAGGCGATTGTTGATCAATACGTGGCTGCCGATAAGTACGTGTATGTTTCCCCCATGTGGAATTTCTCGATCCCACCGGTTTTGAAGGCATACACGGATGCGACTTCAATTCCGGGTAAGACGTTCAAATATACCCAAAATGGTCCTGTAGGTCTGTTGTCCGGCAAGAAAGCCTTACACATTCAAGCTAGTGGTTCCGTTTATTCGGAAGGTCCTCTTGCTCCAATTGAAATGGGATACAGCTATCTTTATAAGGTTTTACAATTCTATGGGATTCAATCTATTGAGGCCATATTTGTTGAAGGAACGGCATCATTGGAGCAAGCTCCAGCTATTAAAGAAAAAGCAATCGCACATGCTAGGGAATCTGCCAAACGTTTCTAAATAAAGGGGCATCGTTCTCGAACCCTCGTTCTGTTTAAAGGAAAACTTGCTGTTACAGACTGCGCGGTGAACCGAAATCCTCTGTCCGTACTCAATTAGGGTAAGTCCGATGGTTTATATGCCATCGGGCTTATTTTCTGCAAATGTCACAGTCTTCCTAACATCGTCTAAATATATTTCCGATAAGATAAGAGAATATGTATTCATACTTACGGGGGCTATAGACATGGCAAAGCTAGTTTCAATTAGAGTAAGACTTTTACTTCTGTTATTGGCTCCTTCCTTGTTGTTTGTTGTGATGAGTGTTTATTTGATGCAGCAGAACGAGGCAAACACAAGCAAGCTGGCATCGTCACTTTATGAAACGACAGACAAGAGTACGTCGCTCATTTTGAATGCGGATCGTGACATGTATCAGGCATTGGCAGCCTATCAGCTGCTTGTTTCGGGGACGTTGAATGCGGAAGATAAAGCTCAGCAAGCGAAGTCGTTACAAGAGAATATCGATCAGGCCAATTCCCGGGTAGGAGAAGCGGCGAATATTCTGGACGGGCAGCATCTGCTTCAAGTTGCTCACGATGGGACGATGTTGACGATTGAACAGAACTTCAATAGTTTTCATTCGCTATTCGATCAATGGGCCAAAGAAGCGATACAAAACGTAGATTCCTCGAAGACGGGGAAGGGTGTCATTAATGATGCCAAATTTCAAACGACGTTTGAAAAAGGGCGAGAGGGTCTGAATTCGGTTGGGGAAATTCTTGATACCTATGCGAAAACGAGCATTGATGAGATTCAAAAGGAAAACAAGAAATCACAATGGTCGATATATGTATCTCTAGTGATTATTATTGTGGTTTTACTTGCAACAGGTTCGTTTATTATTAATAAAATCATGCAAATGATTCGGCGAATTGTAGTCGTTACAGGTAAAGTAGCCACGGGTGATCTTCGCCATCAACAGCAGGAGAAATATGCTAAAGATGAGTTAGGGCAGATTACCGAATCCCTTGACATGATGGTGACGAAAATAAAGGAGCTCATCGGGGTCATTGCGCACAATACCAAATTTGTGCATGCAGCCTCTTCCGAGTTGAACGATAGCTCAAGAGAATCGGCAACTGCGGCAGAGCATGTGGCAGGGAATATTCAGGATATGACGTTAAATGTGGAATCCCAGGCGAGAAGCAGCGTGGAGTCAAGCAGAGCGATCGAAGAAATGGCGATTGGAATTCAACGGGTTGCTGAGAATTCGGGAGCAATGGCAGAGTATTCATCGCTTACTTCGACTCATGCGGAGATCGGCAATGAGCTGCTCATTCGTCTTCAAAAGCAAATGTCCAGCATTCTAGGTGCTGTTGACCAGCTCTCACTGACGGTACAATCATTGACTCGCAAGTCGGATGAAATTGATCATATTGCCTCAAGTATTACGAATTTCGCGAATCAAACGAACTTGCTTTCATTAAACGCCTCCATTGAAGCGGCACGAGCAGGCGAACATGGCAAAGGGTTTAACGTAGTAGCCAATGAAATTCGTAAACTGGCAAGTCAGTCTATTCAGTCTGCAGATGGGATCAACCAGCTGATTCACGAAACGCGAGTGGAAATAACAAGCGTCTCCGAATCTATGAGCGCCACAAAACAAGAAGCAAGTATGGGCTCGGAAATGATGTCGGAAGTGAATCGAAGCTTCCATACGATTATGGAATCCGTGAAGCAAATTGTTTCGCAAATCCATGAAACATCAGCCATTACAGAACAAATGTCAGCAAGCTCACAAGAGATTTCAGCAACGATGGAGGATTCATCTTCCACGGCGGAGCAGATTCTCATGAAATCGCAAGATGTTGCGGCGGCGACGGAAGAGCAGCTGGCCATGATGCAAAACATTGCAGCGGCTTCCGAACAACTGAAATCCGTTGTGGACACATTGAATGAATCTGTAGCTTATTTTCAAATAGACTGATAACCAAAAGGCACCCTAAGGGATCATATGATGACCTGGTGAAGTTACCCCCGTCAAGCAGACAGTAATAAAATAAGAGCACTAGGCAGCCTTAGTTCGGTATTCTACTGGAGTAAGGCTGTTTAATTTTTTCTGAAATCGCTTGTAATTATAAAACTGGATGTAGCGGTAATCTTGACCTTAGGTCAGACCTAAGGTGTATCGTTGAGATATTCCAAGTCTCATCCGTAGGAGTGATCGATATAAAAAGCGAAATTACGATTAGTGAACTAGCTAAGCTAATGAACGTGTCGGTTCATCAAATTCGTTATTTTGAAGAGAAAGGTGTTCTTCAGCCTGCTTACACGGATACGAATCAGTATAGGAAGTATGGTATGGATCAAATCTACGAGTTAGCTCGTATCCTGTTGCTCCGCAAATTGGAGGTACCTGTTCAGTCCATCAAGGAATGTATGACTACCTATTCTGCGGGCCAGCACCGACAGCTGCTTCATCATTCCTTGCAGGATATCGAAGCGGAGTTGGTACGCCTTGAAGAACTTCGGTTGTTCATCCTCAAAGTGTTACATGAGCAACAAAGCTACAGCGTGCAGCCCAATCAATTCCAAATTAAGAAGCGTGATCTCACATTTCTATCACGGTTTATTAAGCTGGATTCACATACGAGGCTTAATGCGGCACTACTGGCTGAGCAGGCGGGCCACATCCCGAACTTGTTTGAATCGGATATCCACTATTTATATGACGGTTCGAATACCGTTACCTTATATCTGGAAACGCAAGCTCCGGGAGATGTTTCTTTACCGCAAGGGGAGTACCTTACCCTACAATGTCTCGTCCACGAGGAAGAACTTGAACATCGGATTGAACAATTTTTCGACTATGCTATTGAACAATCTGTCCCTCTAATGGGGCCTCTGGTTGTCATTGAAAGATCTTATTTATCTCTATTCAGTGCCAATAAGCTGCACTATGAGCTGCAAGCCTTGATCGTGCCGGGTGGAAATCCTGAAGGGGAGAATCCAATATGAGGGCAGTACCGATTACGATAGAGCCAATGCAGGCCCAGTATAATGGGCAGGTCGGACGATTACTGGCTCAAGCGTTCTATGGAAAATTTCAAATTCTGACGGGCATGAATGAGGACGATCTGGCTCTATTTTTCGAGAAGCTGCTGGAATATGTCCGGGCTGAACCGTCAACTCAAAGAATGGTCGCTCTGCAACAGGGAGAGGTGATCGGAAGCATAGCGATTAAATGGAAACCGATGATTGACACAAAAAAGAACAGGCAGAGGCTGCCGTCATGGAGGATTGTCAGCCTATTTGGCAGATGGAACCTGATCAAAATGTTGATCGGCCTATATGTACTGGATCATAAACCGGAGTCTGGCGAGTGTTATATTGCAGATCTTGTGGTCCATTCGGACCAGCGAAGCAGAGGTGTTGGAAAGCTTCTTTTACAATGGGCACAGCATGTTGTGGATCTGGACCCGAGTTTGGATCGCCTAAGCTTGCACGTCTCTATTAGTAACCCGCGCGCTAAGCAGCTATATGAACAGTTATCGTTCCAAACGTTTTCCCGGGAGAATCGATGTATATTGCATCTGTTATTCAACGAATCGAAGTGGGATTATATGGTGCAAAGGAGGGGGAGAGAGAAACAATGAGGAAAAAGAAAGTTCTGATCTATGCGATGATCTTCGTACTGCTAATTGCCGGTACAGGAATTTATATTTTGGAGCAAAACCGTTTTGAGATGGTAGAGCAGAGGGTCGAGATCCCATCGTCCGCAGGCACACTAACGGGTACTTTGGTGCTGCCGAGGAACGCTGCGAACAAGTTGGGTCTAGTCCTCTTTATCCATGGCGATGGAGCGATTAATGCCACACATGATGATGGATACAAACCGTTATGGGAGCGATTAGCTAACCTGGGCTATGCCTCCTTATCCCTGAATAAAAGAGGGATCGGTGGATCTGAAGGAAACTGGTTAGAGCAGAGCATGGATGATCGGGTAGATGAGGCTCGTGAGGCGATTGCATGGGCCCGAAAGCAACCGTTGATCGATCCGAACAGGCTCGGGGTATGGGGCGCCAGTCAGGCGGGATGGGTCATCCCTAAGCTTGCCGGGAAGGAGCAGTTAGCCTTTAGTATTCTTGTATCGCCCGCCATTAACTGGATGCGGCAAGGAGCCTATCATACGCGCGAACAGATGATCAAGGACGGTTATTCGGAAAAAGACATTCAGGCCGAAGAAGCGTATGACTACCGAGTACGACAGCTCTTAGCCAAACAGGCTGGCTATGATGAATATCTTAAAATGGAGCGGGCAAGTAGTGTGATGTCGAAGGACAGATGGACATTTGTCAGTAAAAACTTCTTGTCGGACGCAACGAATGACCTTCGGCATTTTAATTCGCCCGTACTCCTGCTTCTAGGCGAAGAAGATATCCATGTTGAGTGGAGGGAGACGGAGCGTGTATATCGCAATAACGTAAAGCAGGAACTGTTGACGGTTGCGGTCTTCCCTGACGCAGAGCATTCGATGCTCAGTAAGAAGACAGCAAATTCCGATCTTCGGGCATTCATGATCAGTCTATTCGCGCCTAGGCTAATCACGGTGCCAGGTTACATGGATCAAATCGAACAATTTCTCGTGAGACTTGAATAACCTCATCAAAAATTGGATTTGCGGGTGGCTGCAAGATATAGGAAAAAGGCAGTAAGAATGACGGAAGTGACAAGTGGGAGTAAGAAAGGCCCCTCAATCTTCCCAGCTGTAAATAGGGTAGCGGCGGCTTTTGTCAGCTGGTATGGGCTCCATTCCATCCATTTCCCTAGAAGTGATGTTAGAATTGTCAGAAGAATACTAAATAATAGTGTAAAGGCGGCCACCAATCCGCTGCTTTTCAAAAAGCTGCTAAGAAAAACAGTGAGTGTTATTAAAAACAATATCCATATGAAATAGATACTGGCACCCTTAACTAAATTCATAAAAGGGAAGTCACCGATCAATAGTACAGTGTAATACCATGAGGCTAGCATGCTGATAAATATTGCTCCCGCACTAAGCAGTACCGCACTCATCCATTTAGAGGTGATGTAGGACGAATAGCCGACAGGTTTTACCAGGATTGCCTTCGTCATCCCGCTTCTCCGTTCCGAGGAGACCATGCCCATAAAAGCAAGTACGAGAACGAGAATCCCCATCTGGGTATACTGTCCCAAGGTCTGTGCCAGGACCTCTCCGCTTAAAGGTATTGGAATTTTGATGACGGCCCCATTCGGCAGGTTACCTACACTTTTCAAGATTTCCGGCATGTAGTAGCTTGTTATCGGCTGCTGGAGTCCGAACAATACAAAGACGAGTGGGATCCAGATCACTTTATAATTGCGGATCATTTCAAGCCATTCCTTCCGAAAAAGAATGAACCACGTTTTCATTTCCCCACCACCTCCATGAACAGGTCCTCAAGGCTGGTCTGTGCCACTGTGAAGCTCGTGATTGGCAGCTGCCTTTCGGCAATTTCAACTAAAAGTTGCTTTCTTGCTTCTGCGGCATTCTTTACATAGATTTCAATAGTATTGTTATGATCTGAGTTGACTTTGGAGACTGCATTCCATTCTTCAATGCTCCGGGCCCATGCATTCAGATTTACGTCTGCTGTTATCAAAATGACATCCTCCTGATGCTTCCGGCGCAGCTCTGAAAGAGAACCGGTTATGGCGAGCTGCCCTTTATGGATCATAATGACATCATCACATACTTCCTCAGCATCATGAAGGATATGCGTCGAGAACAGAATCGTCGTCGTAGTTTCTTTCATCAATTTCATCAATTCAAGTATTTCCCTGCGTCCAACAGGGTCAAGTGCTGAAACCGGTTCATCCAGCATTAGCAATTTTGGTTCATGAATCAGTGCCTGTGCGATTCCAAGACGCTGCTTCATCCCTCCTGAGTACCCCCCGATCTTGCGCTTTCTAGCATCGGCAATTCCTAGGAGTTCAAGTAACTCAACAGCACGCGTCGATGCCTTCGTCTTAGACATTCCGGAAAGTTCACCCATCAACACGAGGTATTCTACCCCATTCATCCAAGGAAAAAAAACTGGGTACTGTGGCAGATAGCCGATATACTCCCGATAATCCCCCTGTTGGGCGTCTAAAAAGGATACCGATCCGCTTGTTGGTTTTTGCAGACCTGAGAGCATTTCCAGCGTTGTTGTCTTTCCTGCGCCATTTGCACCGAGCAGCGCCACGCAGTGTCCCTCCTCGATGGAGAAAGACAAATCGTTGACGGCGACATGCTTTCCAAATGACTTAGTTAATGAACTTACTTCCATCAGTTTCATCTCTTCACACCTTTCCAAAAGCATCGCCTATGAATGCTTTCTCCCTATGGTGAAATACAAAATTGGACCAACAATACTGAGAAAAGGAATTATAAGTACCCACATCCACTTTGGTCCATTCGTTTTCTCAGTTTTAGTGAGATCAATCAACGCAATAATAACTAAGATAGCCTGAATGGCAATGATCGGAGCGACCAACGCCCAGTTGATTTGAAAGATCAATTTCTTTGCCTCCTTAAGATCACTAGCTATCCCACTTTGTTCCATGTTAAGCATATCATATCTGTTATATAAATACTATAACAGATAAACAACATAAAAAACCACTATGAATGTTGATTAACAACGTTTTAGTGGTTTGTAATAAAATATAAGGAAGATAGTAGATAGTATGGTCGCAAATGGATATAATTTCGTCAATGTGATTAGTGTTTTTGGTGTATAAATCAATCAAAAAGTGAAAAATACCCCTTTTTAGGTATGTATGTGTGGACTGGAATGTAATAAAATGTCGAAGTAAGCTATGAGTATTTGAAAATGAAGAGGAAAGGAGTGACATACATGTATCCACCAAGAAGCGGATTTAATGACAAAGGTAGCAGAAGACCGCTACAAATTGTAATGAACCTACTTGTGAGCAGCGAGCAAGCGAGAACAGCGCCTGCGAAGTAAGCATTCGGTATGGGAAGGGCTGCACCTAAGTCTCTGGACTTTCGGGGCAGCTTTTTCTTGTGGGGCTACATTCATTTTATAAGTAAGAAAAAAGAGCAGATCTACATAATGCAAGGAGTTGGAATTAATCAGATGAGCTATTACTTTCAAGTCTGCAGTTCAGAGAGCTATCAGGATAAATACATGGTATTTCTATTGGAACATTACAAGGAACTAAATCTGCCTTATCCTTTTTCAATCTCGCTGAGTTTCCTGGCAAGCTCCGTTCTAATGCAAAAAGAAGCTATCTTGTGTTTCAACGATGAGGATGAAGTTGTCGGGGCGATTGGTTACATTTGCGGGACTGCGGAGAACCAATACAAGGATACGCATGTGGCGCAAATCCAGATTGTTTTCCTTGTTGAAACGTATCGCCGGAGCCGGCTGTTCCTAGAAAGCTTACAATTCCTAGTGCAATATATATCACAACTACCTGAGCCTATTGTCGAGCTCCGTTTTTGGGTCCCGGTCCATCTCAGGCTGCAAAGACTTCTAGCCAAGCTTGCAGTGAAAACAGCGACATGGGATACAGCGCAAGGTGAGATTGATGAATATCATGCCAATTTCAAGGAATGGCAAGCATACGCAATGAAGTTCAGACATGAAGCCTACTTCACTTCGTAGTACTTGCTCTGTTGTGATCCTCGAGATAACTAAGCTCATATGAAAGATTAGGAGGTGGGGCGGTTTATGCTTGCCCATTACCGGAATTGCCAAAATGATGAGGATTACGCGCAGTTTACTTTATATTTTATCCGAAACCGAAAAGATTTTAACCGCCAATTCTCACTTTCGGATGCACTTGTACATGTGTTGGAGTCCATTCCGAACTCCCGCATTATATTAATAACGGACAAGACGGGGGCAATGATAGGTTGGGGGCATTATCGCTATCTCAATACTGAGAATGAATTTGATCCCGAAGGTGAAATCGTTTTTGTTAATTCTGTCATTGTCCACCCCTCCTATCGCAGCAGCCGCGTCTTTATTCAAGGGTTCCGCTATTTGGTACAACAAATCGTCGCAGAGAATTGTAACACTAAATATCTACAATTTTGCACTCAGATCGACAACACTTATCTAAATCGACTGTACGCGAAGTTTTCCCGCGTTATTGGACAAAGAGAAGGCTATCATGGAGTTGAAAATGTCTATTCCTCGGATTTCGGACAGCTACTTCAGTATCTGAAGCTCTCTTCAAAGGGCGGAGATTGAAATGCATTTTCCGAGCTCATGAAGGCTTATTCCATTTGTTGCAAATGGAGTGAGCCTTTTTTGCATGCAGAAAAACCTTGCCTTTTAATTTGGCCGATCACGACCTATTTAGGTGGGGGACGGTTTTTTGTATAATAAAGTTGACACCATGTATAGTTTAGTATACATTATGTTTAACATATTTTACTTGTAAAGGCGGTATTGTCCATGACCTATCAAGAAAAGAAAAGCATCGTATCGTTAATCAGCTCGATTCTCATTTTTGTGGTGTACTGCTTGTACAGGTACCCACTGTATCCAGGTGGGGCACCGAACTCAAAGGAAATGCTTCACTACTGGGGGTCATTCGTCCTTGTATTGACGCTCGTTTCAATTGCAGCACACATCGTGATCAGTATTATTTTCAACATTATCTTCCGAATAACGACCGGAGAGAAGGAACCTTCATTCGCGGATGAGCTGGATAAGCGGATTGATTTGTTGGCCTTCCGCAATTCATTTGTTGTATTTGTCATTGGTTTTCTACTGGCTATGGGTTCCTTGGTGATCGACCGGCCCCTGGAGGTGATGTTCATCGTTCTCATCGCCTCCGGCTTTCTTTCAGACGTAATTGGTTCTTTATCGAGAATGTATCACTATAGGAGAGGAGTTTAAGATGGGTAAAGTTCTTGTTGGCAATCACATTCGGAAATTGCGATTCAATCATAATGAAATGACCCAACAGCAGCTGGCCGACAAGGTGGGGGTAACCCGACAGACGATCGTGGCCCTTGAGAAGGGGAACTACTCCCCGTCACTGGAGCTGGCCTTTCGTATTGCTCATGCCTTTAACTTACCGCTCGAAGAGGTATTCTTTTACGGACAAAATTCAGGGGAGAGTTGAGAACAATGGATTTTTCAAGAAAGACAGCGTCAAGAATCGCCGGGGTTCTGTTCATTATTGCTGCGGTTACAGCTATAGTAGGTGTTATATTGTATAAACCGCTTCTGAACGATGCGGATTACCTGATTCAAGGCCCTGCGCACGCTAGTCAGGTGGTCCTGGGGGCGATTATGGAGTTGCTTCTTGTCGTTTCAGCCGTAGGTACGGCCACCGTAATGTTCCCATTCTTGAAACAATATCATAGAACCATTGCTATATGGCACGTGTGCTTCCGGTTTATGGAGGCCGTGGTTATTACGGTCGGGGTCATCAGCGTATTGTCGCTGCTTACCTTAAGCCAGGAGTATACAGCCGCGGGAGCACCGGATACCGCTTTTTATCATGTTTCGGGTAATTTGTTAAAAGCCATTCATGACTGGACCTTTTTGCTTGGACCTAATTTCTTTCTGGGAATTAATACGATGATGTACAGCTATATCTTTTATAAGTCCGGACTTGTACCCAGATTCATCCCCTTATTGGGTATGACAGGGTCAGTACTCATTATGCTGGCTGCCTTGCTGGAAATGTTCGGAGTTATTGATCAACTGTCTACATGGGGAGGAATCCTGGCGGTCCCCGTCTTTGCCAATGAAATGATCCTGGCCGTGTGGCTCATCGCGAAGGGCTTCCGTATACCTGCTGCCAAGTAACTTTTGAGTGAACATACTTGTATAGGTTTATAGAAATCGTCCTAAGGCTGATGCTTTAGGGCTTTTTTCTTTATAGGAGAGAATTGATGCCGTTATATTCCCAATAGAAACTGACAAAGAAGTATCCCAACATTATAATTGTTATATATATCCAATATCGGCATTGACCGGGAGGACAGCATGCAATTTCAACCAATTTATTACAACGGGGAATTACTTCTACCGAAAATCGAATTAAATATGACATCGAACTCATCGATTGGCATTATAACGGACTTGAAGCGAAAGCAGCTATTAATGAACCAATTAATGGATCATTCTGAGTTTTATTTATTCCGGGCTGGGCAAGGCGAGTATATGCGTTTATCGGTGGAAGAGCTGATCACTTTTCTAATCAAAGTAACGGAGAGAAATGAGCATGTAGCTCGGTTAATAGATTATTTTGCTCTAAAGGAAGAACGGAAGGTGAAAATTAAGGATCTAAGCTCATCGAAGAGGGTGTATGTGACCTTGCTGCGTGCCTTTTTTGCGCATCAGCCCACACTTGTATTGGAGGAACCCTACTTTTACTTGGAAGAGGAAGATCGTCGTCAATTTAAACGGATTTTGGATGATCTCTCCAAGGAGAAGCTGCTTTTAATTTTAACCTCGAATTTAGAGGATGCCCTAATTTCCTGTGATGCTATATATCGATTGAACGAATGTGGACTTAGGCCGTTGGATATTCGAGACGAAGAAGAGGTTAAGCACCAGGAAGTGCAGGAACAAGATCAGGCCAATATAACCTTGCAGAAGATTTCTACAAAGAGAAATGACAAAGTGATTTTATTTAACCCGCCTGAAATTGATTACATAGAAAGTATAGATGGTTCGATCCTTGTGCATGTAGGTGGGGAAAATTATGACTGTGCTTTGACGCTAACCGAGCTCGAGCGGAGATTGTTAAATTTCGGATTCTTTAGGTGTCATCGTTCCTACATCGTTAATCTGCAAAAAGTAAGAGAGATTATTACGTGGACGAAGAACAGCTACAGCCTGAGACTAAATACAGATAAAGATGCCGTAGTTCCATTATCTCGTTCAAAATTGCAAGAATTAAAAGCACTTCTTAACATTTGAAATGTTTGCAAAGCAAACATGACTTCGTAAGCATATGCCATTTCCGGGGAAATACCGAACCAATCAATCGAACAAGGGTACCATTCAGGCGATAATAGCTACATTTCGGCGGATTTTGATAGCTGGGAGCATTCAATCTTTATATGCTTAAGGCATCAACTCTGAGGAGGTGGCATGAATGGATGTTATCCAAGTTGAACGTATTCGGAAGAGATTTGGAAATAAGGATGCGTTATCAGACGTGTCCTTTTCCATTCCGAAGGGGGAAATTTTTGGTTTCCTGGGTCCGAGTGGTTCGGGAAAAACGACATTAATTAAGATTTTAACGGCGCAATTAAATCCGTCGAGCGGACAGGCAAATGTATTTAACCAGCCAGCGGAGATGATGCATCAGTCTGCACAGAAGATGCGCTTTGGCATTTTGACGGATAACAGTGGTCTATATGAGAGATTAACGATTGAGGAGAATCTGGAGCTGTATTGTAAGTTATATGATCTTCCTAGATCTTCGACCGATAAGGTGCTGCAATTCGTTAACTTAAGCGGAGAGCGCAAAAAGAAAGTCAATGTCTTATCGAAAGGGATGCGTCAGCGTGTCATGTTGGCATGCGCGGTGATCCATGAGCCGGAATTATTATTTTTAGATGAGCCTACTTCAGCTTTAGATCCAGTAAACTCAGCACATATTTATAAAGGCTTGCGCTACTTAAATGAGAACGGGACAACGATTTTCTTAACTACTCATGATATGGCTGAGGCAGAGCTGATGTGCAACCGTGTAGCGATTTTGTATCAAGGGCAGATTCAGGCCATCGGCTCACCCAAGGAGCTTAAACGACAGCATCGGGACAACGTAGTTTGTGTTGACTTAATCAATGGGGAAGCCCACGAGCTCCCGATTAATGAGGGGACGGCTGATCAAATAGCCGAGTGGATGAAGCGAGGGAAGATTGATCGATTAGTCACGAAAGAGCCAAGTCTGGGTGATATTTTCATTAAAATGACAGGAAGTGAGTTACTATGAGTATCTCATTGAGACGTGCCGGGGCAATATTCGTAAAGGATTATAAAGAGTTTTCACGTAATTATGCGGTCTCTTTTAGTGTGATTGTGCCAATTATTTTCGCGTTTCTTTTTCGAAGTGCAGGCTCGTCATTGCCTGGGGCTATCGGTTTTCTTCTAAATACTTCGTTTGTGCTGCTAACGTGTTTAGTACAAGCATGCTTGATTGCTGAAGAAAAGGAGCGTAATACATTACGATCATTAATGATGACTCCAGCCACGACCATGGATGTTCTAATCGGTAAAAGTACCTTAGTCTTTGTAGTGTCATCTGTTGCTCTGGCTATTGCTACGTCTATATTGGGTTATGAGCCAGCTAGTATGTGGGCATTTGTGGCGGCAATCATTCTTTCGATTATTCTATACACAGCAGCCGGGACAATATGTGGTTTATTCTCCAAGACGTTGCTTGATGCCTCTTTATCTATAATGCCTGTAGCACTCCTATTCACTGGGGCACCATGGGGGGTGTTACTAGCAAAAGATTATCCGATCTTCAAAGTGCTGGATTACATGCCAAGCAGTCAGCTTGTGCATTTGCTAGGTATACGCAGTATAGGCTTTACAACGGGAGATCTATTAAAGCCGCTTCTTATTATTTTGGCATGGACGGTCTTATTAACGATTGTGTCTGTTGTCTTATATCAAAGACGGTTAAGGGATGAGTAGAGAATCTCGTATTTCTATTAAGGAGGGGTCAAATTCCAATGAATTTAGCCGTCAAGTTGATGCGAGAATTCAAAGACCGTGATAACCAGAATAAGCTGAAAGGCTATCGGGACAAATTGGAGCTCATCAGGAAGCGGAATTTGGAAGCATGGGACGATGGGCAGCTTCAAGCGGAATCCCTCCGGCTGCAAAAAGAATCACGATGGGGTACGCCATTGGATGATCTGCTTGTCGATGCTTATGCGTTAGTCTGCGAGGCAGCGAGGAGGAAGCTCGGATTACAGCCTTACGATGTCCAGATTATGGCTGCCATCGCTCTGCACGAGAGAATGTTGATCGAGCAGCATACCGGTGAAGGAAAAACGCTCTCTGCTGTGATGCCTGCTTATCTAAATGCGCTGACCGGCGAAGGCGTTCATGTGCTGACTTTTAACGATTATTTGGCGAATCGGGATGCACAGTGAATGGGCCCGATCTATCGTTTCCTCGGGTTAACGGTGAACTCGGTTCAAGCGGGTATGAGTTTGTCCGAGAAACGGGAGGCGTACACGGCGGATATAACTTATGTTACGGCTAAAGAGGCGGGATTCGATTATTTGCGCGACACGATCGCACTAACCGAAGCCGATACCGTGCATCGTCCTTTCCACTACGTCATTGTCGACGAAGCGGATTCACTGCTTCTCGATGAAGCGCGGGTGCCGCTAGTTATCGCTGGCGAGACGGGCTCTTCCAAGAGCGACGGCATTCGTTTCGCAGAAGTGGCTCGGCAGCTACAGCAAGATGAGCATTACGACTTCGACGAGTTCCAGCGGAACGTGTACTTGAATGAAACAGGCGCTGCGAAAGTGGAGTCGTTGCTGGGATGCGGTAATTTGTATGATAGCCATAATAACGATTTGTTGTCATCGTTAAATTGCGCGCTGCATGCGGACACGTTATTGAAAAAAGACGTCGATTACATCGTCCGGGACGGCAAAATCGAGCTGATCGACGAATATACCGGCCGCGTGGCGGAGAACAGGCATTTGCCGGAAGGACTGCAAGCCGCGCTTGCAGCCAAAGAAGGGCTGCAGCTCTTAGACGGTGGGAAAATTCTCGGAACGATCACTCTTCAACACTTCATTAGCCTGTATCCGAAAATTTGCGGAATGACGGCTACCGCGCACGCTTCCGCAATGGAATTCGAAGCTATTTATCAGCTGCAGGTCGTGCAAATCCCGCCGAACCGGCCAAACATACGGATCGACCATCCGCACCGGATTTATACTCATAAAGAAGCCAAACTTAAGGCGCTTGTATACGAAATCTCATCCGTCCATAAGACGGGACGTCCGATTCTTATCGGTACGTCAAGCGTCGAGGAGTCGGACATGCTGGCGGAGGCGCTAGCGGCTACAGGCGTACCTTGCCATGTTCTGAATGCGAAAAACGACGCAGAAGAAGCCGAAATTATCGCCAAAGCGGGGGAAATCGGCGCTGTGACGGTGTCGACGAATATGGCGGGACGCGGCGTCGACATTCGGCTCGGCGGCGGCAACCCCACGCAAGCTGAAGTTGTCGCTAAGCTGGGCGGGCTGTATGTGATGGGTACACATGTGAACGAAAGTGTGCGGATCGACGACCAACTTCGCGGGCGTTCTGGCCGCCAAGGCGACCCTGGAGCTTCCGTATTTTTCGTAAGCTTGGAGGACGAGTTGCTGCTTCGGTTCGGCATCCATAAAGCGATTCGGGCTCACAAGCAGGACGAGGCTCTGGAAGACCCGGTGCTCCGCAGCAAAATCGCGCATATTCAGCGCGTTATTATGGGCCAAAACTTCGATATCCAGCAGGAACTGAACTGTTATTCGGATATGGTGGAGGATCAGAGACGAATTCTATACGCGGAGCGGCTCGCAATTTTGAAAGGCGAGAAGCCGATGAGCCCTTCGGAGCAGCGGGTACGGCTTTTTTATATCGATGAGTTCTGGGCTGACCATCTGGCATACGTGTCTTACCTTCGCGAAGGCATCCACTTGGAGAGCATTGTCAGCCGTAGTCCAATCGATGAATTTCATATACAGATCACCCAAGCCTACGAGCAAATTTCGGATGAAATAAATAGTGCTACGGCGGATATGCTTGAGCGGCTCGGAGGTTCGAATGATCCGGCGAAGTGGGAACAGTTCGGATTGAAGAGCCCATCTTCCACTCGGACTTATATTATCAGTGATCAATACCTCCAGAACAAGCGCAGCTCATGGACCGGAACGACCGTATTTGCTTATTATCTTCGTAAGTTCTTTAGAGTGGTATTGTGGCCAGTATATAGGCTATCAAAATATTGATGCAGCGTAGCTTTTTCAAGGAGTACCGGGACGAATACGAGTGAACGCTATCTCATCAGTAAGAAAATACGAGGTTATTCTGCGAATTTCCATTCTGAAAAGATATTCATTTTTGCAAATAGTTCTTCGTGATCAATAGGTATGTTGCTCTCAATCC
>RCUP01000303.1_pt1 | contig 40916 bp, 31 predicted proteins | sample 2166341 | NCBI WGS metagenome assembly RCUP01 (sample SAMN09932325, study PRJNA488358) | compost metagenome | isolation source: compost soil in succinonitrile-enriched | place: Germany: Experimental Botanical Garden | reverse complement strand
GGCGCCGTCTGGAGCGAAGTCTTGCCTGACGGAACAGTCAAGGTCGGCGCGTCCGGCTTGCGCGATGCCGCCAAGAACATACCCATGCAGACGGACACGCGCATGCAGGTGGGGTCCGTGGGCAAGGTGGCGCTGGCGCTGGGCGTCTTGCGCCTCGTCAGCGAAGACAAGCTCACGCTCGACACGCCATTGCAGCAGGTGCTGCCGGAACTGGCGCTGAAAAACCCGTGGCAGGCCAGCGACCCCGTGCGCATCCGCCACCTGCTCGCGCATACGTCGGGTCTCGATAACGTGCGCTTCTGGCAGGCGTTCAGCCTGAACCCGGCGCCGGAGACGCCGCTGGCCGAGGCGTTTGACGGCGGGCGCAATCTGCTGCGCGCGCGCGCGCGTCCCGGCAGCCGCTATGCGTACTCGAACATGGGTTATGGTTTGCTGGGCATGGTGATCGAGAAGGTCACGGGCCAGCCCTATGAACGCTACCTCGACGCGCAGCTGCTGCAGCCGCTGGGCATGGCGGACAGCACGTTTGCCTATGTTACGCAAATGAGTACGCAAATGAGCACCCAGGCGGGATCGCATGCGGACCCGCGCCTGGCCATGGGCCACTTCGAGCATGGCGTGGCGCAGCCGGCCGTGCCCCAGTATCTGCGTCCGGCCGCGCAATTTACCACCACGGCGGCCGACATGGGCAAGCTGGCGCAGTTCCTGATGGGCGATGGCAAGCTGCAGGGCGCGCAGTTCATCGACCTGGCGCTGATGGGTGCCTTGTCCGAACCGGCCAGCACGGATGCGGCGCAGGCGGGCCTGGCAACGGGCCACGGCCTGGCGTTGGCCGTGCGCGACCGCCATAACGTGGTGGGTGCCTGCCATCCCGGCACGACTGTCGGTTTTCGCGCCATGCTGTGCATCTACCCGGAGCAGGACAGCGCCTTCTTCGTGGCCTTCAATACGGATGCGGAGCAGGCCGACTATGAACGCTTCAACCGCCTGCTGCTGCGCGACCTGGAACTGCCGCTGCGCGCGCCGGCCCCACGCGGTACGCCCGCGCCGACGGTGGAAAACTGGCAGGGCGTCTACGTGCCGTCGCCCAGCCCCATGGCCAGTATGGCCTGGGTCGACGCCGTCTTCGGCTTTACGCGTGTGAAATGGGATGGCGAGTCGCTGTTCCTGATCCCGTTCCAGGGCGAGCCGAAGGAGCTGGAACCGGTGGGCGGCTTGCTGTTCCGCGCCAGCGACCGCAGCACGCCATCGCACGTGCTGATGCAGGAGGATGGCAAGCATGTGCTCAGCGATGGCTTGCGCAGCTATGAGCGCGCGTCGATGCTGCGCATGCTGGTACTGTGGGGCAGCCTGGCCTTGGGTGCGGCGGGTTTGCTGTATGTGCTGCTGGTGGGCGTGTGGCGGGCCGCGCGGCGCAGCCTGGAACGGGGCGACCATCTGTTCGCGCCTTTGCTTGCCATGCTGGCGCTGCTCTTGCCGCTGCCGTTTTTCTATTTCCAGTCCTACCTGCGACTGGGCGACGTCACCATCGCCAGCGTGCTGCTGGCATTGACGACGGGCGCGCTGCCGCTGGCGACGGCGTTCGGCCTGGCCCGCTGCTGGCGCAGCCGCGGCACGGCGGCCGAGGCGGGCTTGCTGGCGAAATGGGATTGGGTGGCCTTGCTGGCGGCCTTGCAACTGCTGCTGGTGCTGGCCTGGTGGGGCTTGCTGCCGCTGCGGCTGTGGCAGCTGTAAGCTGTCAGGTCCAGGCAGCCAGCAGCTTGCGCCACCAGCGTTGCGCCGGCCTGGGTTGGCCACTGTGCGCCGCCCGCTTGGCGCGGTAGCTCGCTGCCGCCATTTGCAGGCCGATGCGGTCCATTGCCGCCATCGCCTCCGCTTCCTGCGGCGACAAGCCATGCAGCAAGGCTTGCGCGCGGGGATCGAGCAGGAAGGCGGCACGCAAGGCGTCGTCCGTGTACAGCCTTGCCAGGTACGTTTCCAGTGCGGGAGAACTCATGCGGCTCGTCCCGCGCGCAAGGCCGCGCGCGCCAATTCCAGCTGGCCCAGCACATGCTCGAACGACGGATAATTGCCGTCGCGTTCGACGATCACCGTCAACGGTTGCCGTGCATGGCGCGCCAGCACGGTCAACAGATCGAAGACTTCGGGCGGCACGTCGTGCAGATGGTCGTCCAGCAAGCGCTGGCCGCCGCCCGGCGCAGCGATCCAGTGGCCGCCGCTCAGGTGCACGGCGCCGACCCTGTCCAGCGGCAGGCGCAGCAGCAGTTCCTGCGGTGACTCGCCGGCATTGACGGCATTCGCATACAGGTTGTGCAGGTCGAGCAGCAGCGGCACTTGTGCGCCGTGGATAATCTGCGCCACCCATGCCGCTTCGTCCATGGTGCTGGCCGGCGGCTGGACCAGGGTGGCGATGTTTTCCATCAGCGGCGCGCTGCCGACGATGCGCGTGGCCAGCGCGATATTGGCGATCGCGCCGGCGGCGCTGTGCTGCGTGCGCGGCGGCGCCGCCAGGTGGCCGATCTCGACGCCGCCGGCGCGCACGAAACTCAGGTGCTCGGACCACGATTCCGCCTGCACCGCTTGCATCAGGCGCGCCATCGCATGCAGGCGGCGCGGTTCGGCGGGAATCGTCGACGCCAGGCCCATGCCGACGCCATGCAGGCTGACCGGCACCTGGCGCGCCAGGCTGCGCAAGGCCGAAATGCCGGCGCGCGAGGCGCCGTAATAATCGTCGGCGATCACTTCCAGCACATCGATCCGCGCCAGGTTGGACAGGATGCCGGCGGCCAGTTCGCCGCGCCAGCCCAGGCCGACGCGGTCGCGCGTGGCGTCCTTGCTAACTGCCACAGCCGCCGCCACCGCCGCAACCGCCACAGCCGCTGCCGCCGCCGTCACCGCCGCCCGATGACGAGTCGCCCGAGTCGCCCGTGCTGCTGGACGAAGAGTCGCCGCCGCCATTTTGCCGCGGCACCGGGTACAGCTCGGCGACATAGGCGTACACGGACAAGGGCAGGGCGCCGATGCCGAAGATGGCGGCCAGCAGGGCCATGTCGGCGCTGCTGCTGCCCGCCTGCAGGCGCGCCGAGCGCATGTTCAGCCGGCCGAACAGCATGCGCAGGTCGGTCAGCAGCCGCTGCGCGCTCCAGCTGGTCGCCTGGGTGCGCAAGCCGCGCAGCATGAGGAGAAAAATCGCCAGCAGGACCGCCAGGAACAGCAGATTGTAGTGCTGGCGGCTGATGGCGATGACGGCCTTGACGCCGGCCACCGTCAGCAGCAGCCAGTGCGCGGCCCAGGTGATGCGTTCGCGCCGGCGCAGCAGCGGCGGGCCGACCAGCAATTCCTGCCGCGTCAACGTCTCCTGGTAGGCGCGGCACGATGGCAGCATGTCGGCCTGCACGGCCAGTTCCTTGCTGTGGCCCTGGCGGCCCAGGTACAGCCGCAGCACGTCGCGTTCGATGTCGTGGCTGGCAAGGCGCAGGCTGTCGGCGCTGGCCGTTTCCAGCAGCGGGCCGTCGGCGCGCAGCAAGCCGCGGTCGACCAGCACGATGGCGGCGATTTTCACGGCTTCGAGGGCGCCGCCGCGCAAAAAAGCAATGCGGTAGGGATCATCGGCCAGCGACAGCTGGGCGTGCGGATTGCGCAATTCCATGCGGATCAGCAGCTCGCGCACGCCGTAGTACACGAGCGCGCCAAAGATCAGGTAGGCCAGCAGGAACGATGGCCCGCTCCAGTCAAACGGATTGTAGCCGTTCACCGCATCTGCTCCGCGTGTTCACGCAGGCGTTCGGTAATCGTCATCAAACCCGTAAAGGCGGGCAGGGCTTGCCCCGGTGCCAGGCGCGCCGTTTCGCGCGCGGCCGACATGGTGTGCAAAGCCGCGTGCAGGGCCGGGTCGCCCAGCTGGTCGACAAACGCTTCGAGCGCCTGCTTGCCGGACTGCGCAGACTTGCCCTCGAGCTGCGCCAGCGAGACCGCCGCCGAACGCAGCGGCCCGGCTGCATCGGCGATGGCGCCGGCCAGCTGTTCTTCAGTCAGGCTTAGGAGCATATAGCGTTCGCGCATGCGCAGCTGCTGGTTCAGCAGCACTTGCCGCAGGCGGCGCAGCACGGCGTCGCGGCTCGTGTGCAGGCTGGCGAATGGGTCAACGCCATGCAGCACCCGGTGGCGCGCGATGATGTCGGCGAACTTGACGGCGAAGGCGTCGGCGGCCTGGGGCAATTCGCTTTCAAGCAGGAACATCACCTGCAAATCGATGGCGGCGTGCGCCAGGCGCAAGGGACCGCGCAGCGCATCGGCCGATGCGGGCGTAAAGCGCTTGAGCAGCAACAGCAGGTTGACGTCGGAGGTGGCGCGCAGCTGGCCATCGGCGGCCGAGCCAAACAGCACGGCGGCGGCCAGGTCGGCGCCGAAGGCCGTTTGCGCGGCGGCGACGAATATATCGAGGTGGCGTTGTACTTCTTCTGGCAGCGGTGGCGGCATGCGGTGTTCTTTCACGATGGGCTGGCGGGGTGATCACAAGTTTGCAATATAGCAAACTTGTGCCGCCGTGCGCGCACCGCCCGCCAGATAGCGCCAAGCTTGCGCCGGCTCAGCTCAAGACGTTGAGCAAGCCATCGAGTCCGACAAAGTTCAGCGCCACGTCGGCCTGCGAGCGCACCACGGGCTTGGCGCGGAAAGCGACGGACAGGCCGGCGATGCCCATCATTTTCAAGTCGTTGGCGCCGTCGCCCATGACGATGGCCTGCGATGGCGTAATGCCCAGTTCCGCACACACGCGCTCCACCGTGCGCTGTTTTTCCTCTGCGTCGACGATGCCGCCCAGGACTTTGCCCGTCAGCTTGCCGTCGATGATTTCCAGTGCGTTCGCATGCGTGAAGTCGAGGCCCAGGCGCTCCTTCAGGCGTTCGGTGAAGAAGGTAAAGCCGCCCGACACCAGCAGGGTTTTCAGGCCGGCCTTTTTCACGGCCGCCAGCATGGCTTCCGCGCCCGGCGACAGTTTCAAACGCTCGTCGTAGACGCGCTGCAGGGCCGACGCATCGAGGCCTTCGAGCAGGGCCACGCGCTGTTTCAGGCTGGCCGCAAAATCGAGTTCCCCGCGCATGGCCGCTTCCGTGATGGCCGCCACCTGCGGTTTCAATCCCTGCATGTCGGCGATTTCATCGATGCACTCGATGGTGATCAGGGTCGAATCCATGTCCATCGCCACGAGCTTGAATTCGGCGAGTTCGCGCTGTCCCATCATGTAGGTGGCGTCCAGTTGCGCCGCCTGCGCCGCCACTTCGATGGTGGGACGCAGCGCGGGCGAATAGGCGATCTGTTCGCAGCGCACGGCGTTCGGGCCGAGGCGCGTGACGGACGTCGGCGCGGCCAGCGCGGCGATGCGTTCGAGGCGGGCGCTATCGCCGTCCAGGCCCTGCAGGATCAGATTCATGGTGATGGTCTTGGTATTGGTCATGGGGCAGTCCTGCATTAATTATCGAAATGGTCTACACCGTCAATTGCTTGATGGTGGTCTTGATCTGCGTCACGCGCGCGGCCAGGTCCGGCATGGCGGCCGTGATTTTCAGCTTGTCCTGGCCATGCAGCTTGATATGGCGGTTTTTCTGGATCAGGTCGATGATGCGCATCGGATCGATCGGTGGCTTGGCCATGAATTGCAGGGTGGCCGCCTCGCCATGCACGTCGATCTTGACGATGCCCACGGTTTTCGCAGCGATGCGCAAGCGGTGCGTCTCGACCAGCGCCTTGACGGCGTCGGGCAGCTTGCCGAAGCGGTCGATCAGCTCCTCCTGGATATCGTCGATCTTCTCTTGCGTGGCGCAGTTGGCCAGGCGCTTGTAGATCGACAGGCGCTCGTGCACGTCGCCGCAGAAATCGGCCGGCAGCAGGGCCGGCACGTGCAGGTTGATCTCGGTGGTCGACGCCAGCGGCGCGGCCAGGTCCGGCTCCTTGCCCGCTTTCAGCGAGCGAACGGCTTCGTTGAGCATGTCCGAATACAGCTGGAAGCCGATTTCCGTCATCTCGCCCGACTGGCTCTCGCCCAGCACCTCGCCGGCGCCGCGGATTTCCAGGTCGTGCATGGCCAGGTAGAAGCCGCTGCCCAGTTCTTCCATCTGCTGGATGGCGTCCAGGCGGCGCTGCGCCAGTTTGGTAAGACCTTGCACGTCGTGCACCAGCAGGTAGGCGTAGGCCTGGTGATGCGAGCGGCCCACACGGCCGCGCAGCTGGTGCAGCTGTGCCAGGCCGAACTTGTCGGCACGGTGCATGATGATGGTGTTCGCTGTCGGCACGTCGATGCCGGTCTCGATGATCGTCGTGCACAGCAGGATGTTGAAACGCTGGGCGACGAAGTCGCGCATGACTTTTTCCAGGTCGCGCTCGTGCATCTGGCCGTGCGCCACGGCGATGCGCGCCTCGGGCAGCAGTTCCGTCAGCATGGCCAGGCGGTTCTGGATGGTTTCCACTTCGTTGTGCAGGAAGTAGATCTGGCCGCCCCGTTTGAGTTCGCGCAGGCATGCTTCGCGGATGATGGCTTCGCCTTCGCTGCGAACGAACGTCTTGATGGCCAGGCGCTTTTGCGGCGCCGTGGCGATGATGGAAAAGTCGCGCAAGCCTTCCAGTGCCATGCCCAGGGTACGCGGGATCGGCGTGGCCGTCAGGGTCAGCACGTCCACTTCCGCGCGCAGTGCTTTCAGCGCTTCCTTCTGGCGCACGCCAAATCGGTGTTCCTCGTCGATGATGACGAGGCCCAGGCGCGTGAACTTCACGTCGTCGGACAGCAGTTTATGCGTGCCGATGACGATGTCGATGGTGCCGTCGGCCATGCCCTTGAACGCCTGCGTGATTTCCTTGCCGCTGCGGAAGCGCGACAATTCCGCGATGCGCACGGGCCAGTCGGCGAAACGGTCGGCAAAGGTCTGTGCATGCTGCTCGGCCAGCAGGGTGGTGGGCGCCAGGATGGCCACCTGCTTGCCGCCCATGACGGCGATGAACGCGGCGCGCAGCGCCACTTCCGTCTTGCCGAAGCCGACGTCGCCGCAGACGAGGCGGTCCATCGGTTTGCCCGAGGTCATGTCCTTGATGACGTTGTGGATGGCCTCGGCCTGGTCCGGCGTCTCGTCGAAGCCGAAGCTGTCGGCGAAGCGCTGGTAGTCGTGCGACGAGAATTCGAACGAGTGGCCCTGGCGCAGCGCGCGGCGCGCATACAGGTTGAGCAGCTCGGCGGCCGTATCGCGCACCTGTTCGGCCGCGCGCTTCTTCGCTTTTTCCCACTGGCCCGAGCCGAGCGAGTGCAGCGGCGCGTCTTCCGGCGACGCGCCCGAATAGCGGGAAATGACGTGCAGCTGCGACACGGGCACGTACAGTTTGGTGTCCTTTGCGTATTCGAGATGCAGGAACTCCGTCTCGCCTTCGCCCAGGTCCATGCTGGTCAGGCCCATGTAGCGCCCGATGCCGTGGTTGATGTGCACGACGGGGTCGCCGATTTTCAGCTCCGACAGGTCGCGCACCATCGACTCGACTTGCGTCACGCCTTCCTGTTTCTTGGTGCCGACCCGGCGGCCGGAACCGGCGTACAGCTCCGTCTCGGTGATGAAGGATAAATTCCCGTCCGGCGTGAACAGCTCGAAGCCCGCGTGCAGCGGCGCCACGCCCAGCATCAGCTTGGCGTCGGATTGCAGGAAGCCATCGCTGCCTTCCACAGGCGTCAGGTGCAGATCGTATTCGCTGAAGTACTGCTGCAAGGTTTCGCGGCGGCCGTTCGATTCGGCGCAGATCATCACGCGGCGTCCCGATTGCAGCAAATAGCTGCGCAGGTTGGCCAGCGGATCGTCGGCGCGGCGGTTGACGGCGATGTTCGGCACGGGCGCCGACAGTTCGGATGCCAGCGCATCGTTCGACTTGGCGATCGCCAGGCGCGGATACGGCTTGGCCAGGCCGAAGAACTGCTCGTCGGACAGGAACAGCGATTCGGGCGGCAGGATAGGCCGCTCGCGGTCCGCCTTCAGGAAGCGGTAGCGCGACTGGGTATCGGTCCAGAAGCGGCCAATGGCAGCGTCGATTTCTCCCACCAGGGCCAGCGAGGCGTCGGGCGGCAGGTAGTCGAACAGGGTAGCCGTCTGTTCGAAGAACAAGGGCAGATAATATTCGATGCCGGCCGAGGCGATGCCGCTGCTGATGTCCTTGTAGACGACCGAGCGCGAGGGATCGCCTTCGAACTGTTCGCGCCAGCGGTTGCGGAAGGTGGTGCGCGCCGCTTCGTCCATGGGAAATTCGCGGCCCGGCAGCAGCCGTACTTCATGCACAGGATACAGCGAGCGCTGGGTGTCGGCATCGAACGTGCGGATGGTCTCGATGGTGTCGCCGAACAGGTCCAGGCGGTAGGGCAGGGCGGACCCCATGGGGAACAGGTCGAGCAAGCCGCCGCGCACCGAGTATTCGCCCGGTGACATCACTTGCGAGACATGGCTGTAGCCGGCCAGGGTCAGCTGCGATTTCAGGCGCGCTTCGTCGAGCTTTTCGCCCTTCTTGAAGAAGAAGGTGTAGGCGGCCAGGAACGATGGCGGCGCCAGGCGCACGAGCGCCGTGGTGGCCGGCACGATCAGCACGTCGCATTGACGCGTCTGGATTTCGTGCAAGGTGGCCAGGCGCTCGGAGACCAGGTCCTGGTGCGGCGAGAACGCGTCGTAGGGCAGGGTTTCCCAGTCCGGCAGCAGATGGCAGCGCAGTTCCTTGCCGCCAAACCACGGGATTTCATCGAGCAGGCGCTGGCCGTCGCTGGCCTGCGCCACCACCACGGCCAGCATCTGGCCCCGCGCTTTCAAGGCCGAAGCGGCCAGCGCCAGGGCATAGGCGTCGGATGAACCATACAGGGCGGGCAGCGCATAGCGGTTGCCGGGCTTGGGGAGGGCTTTTGTTAAGTCTAAGGACATGCAGGCGATGACACTAGTGGCAGAGGCAGTTGAATGGGACAGCTGTGGTGCGCGCCGCGCCGCCAGTGACGGCGCTGACAGGCGAGATTATAGACCATCGCCTATATCTCCGCGCTTGAGAAAACCGTCGCGAGCGGAAGTGATTTGCGGTCGAGAAGCGCAACTGTGCTTTGCACGGGGCCGCCGAGGCAGTGAGCATCGCAGGCCGTAAAGCACGACGCGCAGCAGGTTTTATCATGTGCGCATATTCGCTACACCGAAAGGAACATGCACCATCGGGATGGTGCCGCCCGCCGATTTGAGGTGGCTCAGCTGGTCGTCGAAGAAGATATGCGGCTTGAACACGGCCAGCACGCGCGACTTGTCCATGCCGCCGAGGAAAAACGTCTCGTCGGCCGCCACGCCCCAGCTTTTCAGGGTCGTCACGACCCGTTCGTGCGAAGGCGCGTTGCGCGCCGTGATGATGGCGATGCGCAGGATCTTTTTATAGCCGGGGTCGCGCCGCTGCGCCCTTTCTTCCAGGCGCTGCATGGTGGCCAGCTTCTGGAACAGGCCGGCCAGCGGTCCGGGGCGGTGCGGCGTACCCACGTTCAGGGTTTCATGGGCGTGGAATTCGTCGACGTCGTTGTTGCGCTTGAAGACGGTTTCCGCTTCGTCGTCGGCGATCACGCCGTCGAAATCGAAGGCCACGCGCAATTCCTCGTCGTCCTCGTCGTCTTCCGTGCGCGACGGTAACACCAGGCCGGCCGGGTAGTCGCAGGCCAGGGCGCTGCGCACGTCGCCTTCATTCGCGCTGAGGAACAGCGACGCATTGAAGGCGGGCAGGTAGGGGTAGGGCGACTTGCCCGTCATGAAGGCGGCGCGTGAAATGTCCAGGCCGTAGTGGGCGATCGAGTGCATGACGCGCAGGCCCGTTTCCGGTGAATTGCGCGAAAACAGCACCACTTCCACGGGCGACTGGCGCGGATAGTGCTTGTTGATGTTCAGGAAACGGCGGATGAAGGGGAAGGCCACGCCGCGCGGCAGGACCGTGTCGATATGCGTTTCCTGGTACTTGCGGTACTCCTCGGGGCCATTGTCGAGGTAGACCTGGTGCGATTCGGCCAGGTCGAACAGGGCGCTGGAAGCGACCCCGATCACCAGTTTGTGTTCGATAGGATAAGCCATGGTCTGCCTGTTGTTTGCTTGTTGCTCATCTTATACGACTATCAACTGCGTAGCCAATAGTGAAGCACGGTCACTTTTTGCACCAAAGCGGGGCGCCATGTCAATTTTTTTGACCGCTGTGCAATACGCGCCACAGTAAAGAAATAAATATTGTCTTGTATCAAGTATATGGCGCCAGCGCGCTCTTTTTCCACTATGCTTCCACTTATGAAATCTCGCCAATTGTAACGAAGCGTACGCCCTATCCCCGCCACCTTTATACAAGTGTCAGCTGTTTTACTCGAACATGCCAGCCCCGACTTCGCCAGCAGTCTTCGTGACTTTATAAAGGACCTAGCCATGTTTAAGAATTTACTGATCAAATGGAAGCTGGCGACGCTTGTCGCCGTGATGATGGCGGCCTTGCTGGTGGTGGGCGTCAGCGGCTATTCGGGCATCGCCACCGTCGGGCGCGCCGTCAATGAAATCGGCGTGGTGCGCCTGCCGTCGATCCAGGGCCTGATGATGATGAGCGAAGGCCAGACGGCCGTCGTCGCCGCCACCCTGACGGCCGCCATGTATGAAAACAATTACCAGGCACAGGACAAGTTCGCGGAAGCGCTGCAGCTGCGCACCAAGGCATGGACGAATATCGAGGCGGGCCGCAAGCTGTACGAGCCGCTGCCGCAAACCCCCGAGGAAGCCGTGCTGTGGCAGCGCTTCCAGGGCGAGTGGGCGGCCTGGAAGGGCGATGACGACAAGGTGCGCGCCATCTTGCGCCAGCTGGCCGACAACCGCGACGAGCCGCGGCAGAAAGAGTTGTTCGCGGTGTTCTACAAGCAGTACCAGGACTCGCGCGCGCTGTTCGGCAAGGCCGAAGGCACGCTCAACGAGATCATCAAGCTCAATAACGGCGTGGCCAATGCCAGCGTCAAGGATGGCAGCGCGGCCGTGATCCGCTCGGAAAGCCTGATGATCATCCTCGGCTTGCTGGCCTCCGCGCTGGGCATCGGCTGCGCCGCCTACATCACGCGAGCCATCACCCAGCCGATCAATGCGGCCGTGAAAGTGGCGCAAACGGTGGCTTCGGGCGACCTGACGAGCCAGATCGAGGTGCACACGACGGAAGAAACGGGCCAGCTGCTGCGGGCGCTGAAAGACATGAATTCCAGCCTGGTCAGCATCGTCGGCCAGGTGCGCAGCGGCACGGAGACCATCGCCACGGCGTCGTCGGAAATTGCCAGCGGCAACCTGGACCTGTCCTCGCGTACGGAAGAGCAAGCCAGTTCGCTGGAAGAGACGGCGTCGTCGATGGAAGAGCTGACGTCGACCGTGCGGCAGAACGCCGACAACGCCCAGCAGGCGAACCAGCTGGCGCTGAACGCCTCGGGCGTGGCGGTCAAGGGCGGCGCCGTGGTGGGCAAGGTGGTCGAGACCATGGACGCCATCAACGATTCGTCGCGCAAGATCGTCGACATCATTTCCGTCATCGACGGCATCGCCTTCCAGACGAATATCCTGGCGCTCAACGCCGCCGTGGAAGCGGCGCGTGCGGGCGAGCAGGGACGCGGTTTCGCCGTGGTGGCCACCGAGGTGCGCAACCTGGCACAACGCTCGGCAGCCGCCGCCAAGGAAATCAAGACGCTGATCGGCGACTCCGTCGTGGCCGTCGACACGGGCAGCAAGCTGGTGGCCGAGGCGGGCAGCACGATGGCTGAAATCGTCGCCAGCGTGCAGCGTGTGACGGACATCATGGCGGAAATCAGACTGGCCACGCAGGAGCAAAGCTCGGGCATCGACCAGATCAACCAGGCCATTGGCCAGATGGACCAGGTGACGCAGCAAAACGCGGCCCTGGTGGAAGAGGCGGCCGCCGCGGCCGAATCGCTGCAGGAGCAATCGGGCCAGCTGGCCCAGGTGGTCAGCGTCTTCAAGCTCGATGGCGTGCAGGCGCCTGCCGCGCACGCAAACGCAAAGCCGGCCGCGCCGCGCACCGTGGCGGCCAGCGCTGCGCTGAAGCGTCCTGCTTCGCGCCCCGCCGCAGGCCGCCCGGCCCTGCACGCCGTGCCGTCCCAGCGCCAGAGCGCGCCGCGCGACGACGAGTGGGAAGTGTTTTGATCGATTGACGGCGCCCGCATGCGCTACCGGACGGCCGCCTTGCGCGGCCGTTTTTACATGGTATGCAGACTCGCACTGCGGTTACTACTTACTAAAAAAACAGCGTTACAAAAATAGCTGTTTTGTCATCTAAGCAAATCTTTTCAAAACTTAACGCGACATTGCCTGTGAGATAACTCACACTGCCAGCCGTACCACCCTTGTTCCCGCCTCGGCCACATCCCGGCTGACCCTTCCGCCTGCTGCGTCCGGCCATACCTGGCAGGCGGCAGCCATTGCCGTCAGCCTTGCATGCGAGCCCGGCGCGATGACCGATGCACCACACTGAAGGATGCGAATAAAGATGGCAAATATGAAAATCGGCACACGCCTGCGCTGCGCCTTTGCATTGTTGACCTTGCTGCTGCTGGCGACCGCCGTGCTGGGCATGCTGCGCCTGTCCAGCCTGGAACTGCGCATGCGCGACGTGATCGATGACAAATATCCGAAAACCGTGCTGGCCAACGACATCATCAAGAATGTCAACATCATCGCGCGCTCCTCGCGCAACCTGCTGCTGATGACGGAACCGCAGCAACTGGCGCAGGAACGCGCCACCATCGCCAGGGCGGGAGGCGAAACGGAAAAAAGGCTGGCGCAGCTGGAAAAGGCGGTGCAGTCGCCGCAGGGCCGCCAACTGATGGCGGCCGTGACGCAGGCGCGCGCCGCGTTCAACGGCGGGCGCGACAAGGTACTGGCCCTGCTGGAAGAGGGCGCGCGCGATGAAGCGACCAGCTTGCTGCTCGGTACGGTGCGCGGCGAGCAGCTGCGCTACATGGCGGCGCTGGAAAGCCTGATCGCGTACCAGCATGAGTTGATGGAGGAGGCGGGCGCCCAAGTGCATCAAGAATACGCGACGGCGCGCAACATGATGCTGGCGCTGAGCGCGCTCGCTGTGCTCTTTTCGCTCGTCACGGCCTGGCTGGTCACGCGCAGCATTGTCGATCCGCTGCGCCATGCCTTGAGCGTGGCGCAGACCGTGGCCGCGGGCGATTTGACGTCGACCTTCGGCCGCCACGGCGGCGATGAAACGGGCAAGCTGCTCGACGCGCTGTGCATCATGAACGGCAACCTGCTCGACATCGTGCAGCGCGTGCGCAGCGGCACCGACACCATCGCCACGGCCTCGTCGCAGATCGCGGCCGGCAATATCGACCTGTCCTCGCGCACCGAGGAGCAGGCCAGCTCGCTCGAACAGACCGCGTCGGCCATGGAGGAACTGAGTTCCACGGTGCAGCAGAACGCGGATAATGCCCGCCATGCGAGCGTGCTGGCCGTCGAGGCGGCGAACATCGCCGGCGCCGGCGGGCAAGCCGTGGGTCAGGTGATTCATACGATGGACGCCATCAGCGCGTCGTCGGCGCAGATCGCCGACATCATCGGCGTGATCGACATGCTGGCCTTCCAGACGAATATCCTGGCCCTGAACGCGGCCGTGGAAGCGGCGCGCGCGGGAGAGCAGGGGCGCGGCTTTGCCGTCGTGGCAACGGAAGTGCGCAACCTGGCGCAACGCAGCGCGGCGGCGGCGCGCGATATCCGCGCCCTGATCGCCACCTCGACGCAGCAGGTGGACGCAGGCGCGGCGCTGGTTGCGCAAGCCGGCGCCACGATGCAGGAAGTGGTGGCGGCCGTGGGGCGCGTGAGCCAGATGGTGGCCGACATCACGGCGGCCAGCGCCGAGCAAAGCACGGGCATCGGCCAGGTCAGCCAGGCGGTCGTGCAGATGGATGAAGTGACGCAGCAGAACGCGGCCCTGGTGGAGGAAGCTGCGGCCGCTTCGCAATCGCTGGAAGGCGAGGCGGCGAATCTGCTGCAGGTGGTCAGCGTGTTTCGCCTGCGCCAGGGGCCGGCGGTTCTGGCGGGCCGCCCTGCGCCTGCCGTGCCGCGCCTGCTGGCCTAGTGGCGCGCCTGGCAAGGTTCTGGCACGGCGCGCTGGCGCTGCTGTGCCGGGCGCCGGCGCGCAGCCGGGAGTTGCAGGGGCGCCTGGACAGGGCCATCGTCGATGGCGAATTCTGCTTTCACTACCAGGGCAAGTTCGATACGGCGCAGCTGCGCCTGATCGGGCTGGAAGCGCTGCTGCGCTGGAACCATCCGCGCCACGGCCTCGTCTACCCGAACGAATTCATCGGCCTGGCCGAGCGGACGAACGCCATCGCCGCACTGGGCAACTGGGGCATCGACGCGGCCTGCCGCCAGCTGGCGCAGTGGCGCGCGGCGGGCCTGCCTGTGGTGCCTGTCGCGGTGAATGTCTCGGCGCGCCAGCTGTGCCAGCCGCAGTTACCCGACTTCGTGCTGGGCTGCCTGCGGCGTCACGCCATTCCGCCCGGCCTGCTGGAGCTGGAAGTGACGGAAAGCTGCTGCATCGACGACATGGCGCAGGCGACGCAGGGATTGCGCCGGCTGCGCGCGCTGGGCCTGTCCATTTCGCTCGACGATTACGGCACCGGCCATTCGGGCCTGAGCCATGTCAGGCTGCTGCCGATTCACACCATCAAGATCGACCGCTCCTTCATCCGCGACCTGGGCAGCGGTGGCAGCGCAGATTGTGACACCGTCATCGTCGCCTCGACCATTGCGCTGGCGCGGGGCCTGGGCTTGCAGGCGCTGGCCGAGGGCGTGGAAAACGGTGAACAGCTGTCGCAGCTGCGGCGGCTGGGCTGCCCGCAGGTACAGGGCTTTTATCTGCACCGCCCGGCGCCCGCGGCCGATGTGGCCGCGCTGCTGGCCGCGGGCGCGCCGGCCGGCCTGGTACGGCCTGGCGCGGATGCTCAGTAGAATATGGCCACTGCAAGCCGCGTGCTTTAACACCTACTCCCCCACGCAAGAATGATAAACAGTCCTGCCCCGGCCTATGTCTTCGGCCCGTTTCGCCTTTTGCCGCTGGAGCGCCTGCTGTTCGAGGGCGAACGCGCGCTGCGCCTGGGCAGCAGGGCCATGGACTTGCTGCTGGCCCTGCTGGAGCGCGCCGGCGACATCGTCGACAAGCATGAACTGGTGGCCATCGTCTGGCCCAATGCCGTGGTCGACGACGCGACCTTGCGCGTGCATCTGGCGGCGCTGCGCAAGGCGCTCGGCGATGGCCGCGATGGCCAGCGCTACATCACCACCATTCCCGGGCGTGGCTACGGCTTCCTGGCGCCGCTGGCGCACACGGGCCGGCCGGCGCCCGGTACGGCCGGCACCGAGCCGCGGCACAATCTGCCCGTCATGCTGACGCGCATGCTGGGGCGCGCCGAAGTGCTGCAGACGATGGCCAACCAGCTGCTGCAATTGCGCCTGCTGTGCATTGCCGGCCCGGGCGGCATCGGCAAGACCACCCTGGCCGTCGTCCTGGCCACGCGCGTGCTGCGCCGCTATGCCGACGGCGTGTGTTTTGTCGACCTGTCGCCGCTGGAAGATGGGCGCCTGGTGCCGCTGGCGCTGGCCACGGCGCTGGGCGTGGCCGTGGCGGCCGGCGACGCCATGCCGGTGCTGCTGGCCTACCTGCGCCCGCGCCACATGCTGATTGTGCTCGATAACTGCGAGCACGTGATCGGCGCGGCCGCCGCGCTGGCCGACGCCTTGCTCAAGGGTGCGCCACTGCTGCACGTGCTGGCCACCAGCCGCGAGCCGCTGCGCATCACCAGCGAGCAGTTGCAGCGCCTGCCCGCGCTGGAATTGCCGCCGGCCGATGCCGTGCCCGATGCGGCGGCAGTACGCCATTTCGCCGCGGTGCAGCTGTTTTGCGAACGCTGCGCGGCCGTCGACGATGCTTTCGTGCTGGCCGACGCCGACGTGCCCGTGGTGGTGGACATTTGCCGGCGGCTCGATGGCATCCCGCTGGCGCTGGAGCTGGCGGCCGGGCGCATCGGCCATTTCGGCTTGCACGAATTGCGCCGCCAGCTCGACGACCGTTTTCGTTTGCTCACGCGCGGCGCGCGCAACATGCCATTGCGCCATCAGACACTGCGCGCCACCCTGGACTGGAGCTACGGCCTGCTCGACGCGCAAGAGCGCCAGGTGCTGCAGGCGCTGAGCGTGTTCAGGAGCCGCTTCCGCCTCGAGTCGGCCAGCGCCGTGGCCGGCTGCGACGTGTTCGACACCTTGGCCGACCTGGCGGCCAAATCCCTCGTCAGCATCGAATTTTGCCGCCAGTACGTGTATTACCGGCTGCTCGACACCACGCGCGCCTATGCCGGCGCGCTGCTGTCGGCGGGCGGGGATGCGGGCGCCGTGCAGCTGCGCCACGCGCGCCATTGCCTGGGCCTGGCCCAACGCATCGCGGCCGACTGGGGCAGCATGCCGCCGGCCAGCTGGAGCGCGCGCTACGGCCGCCATGTCGACGACCTGCGCGCCGCCATCGACTGGGCTTTCGGCGAGGAGGGCGACGTGGCGCTGGGCGTGTCCCTGACCCTGGCCGCGCAAACCCTGTTCTACCAGCTGTCGCTGATGGACGAATACCGCGTGCGCGTCGGGCGGGCGCTCGAGCGCATGGCCGCGCGTGGGCTGGACGACCCGGACAGCGAGATGCGGCTGCATGCCTCGCAGGCGCACCTGCTGCTGCATACGCAGGGCATCACCGGCACCATGCTGCGCTCGTTCCAGCACGGTTATGCGCTGGCCATGCGTACGGACGATGGCAGCCGCCGCTGTGAGGCGATTTGCGGCATGTGGATCTGCTGCCTGAAGCTGGCCGATTTCCAGCGCACCGACACTTACGCCACCGAGCTTGCTGTGCTGTGCGACGCGCGCGGCGACACGCCGATGCGGCTGGTGCTGGCGCGCATGCGCTCCGTGGGCGAGTATGTGCAGGGACGCTACGCGCAGTCGGCGGCGCTGGCGCGCATGGTGCTCGCCCATCCCGAGGGCGCGCGGCAGCTCGGCTTCAATCATGCCTTGCTGGCCGATCAGCAGGTTTGCCTGCGCGGCACGCTGGCGCGCTGCCTGTGGATGCAGGGCCGTCCCGACGACGCCCTGGCGCTGGTGCGCGAGGCGGTGGCGGTGGGCTTCGAGCACAATGGCGTCACGCTGTGCGTGGCGCTGGCCGTCAATGCCATTCCCGTCGCCCTGTGGTGCGGGCAGCGGGAACTGGCGTATGCGTGGACTTGCCTGCTGTGCGAGCATGCGGCCCGCTATGGCTTGCTGTACTGGAGCGCCTGGGGCGCCGCCTACCAGCGCCTGCTCGATGGGGGCGAGGCGCTGGCGCAGTTCCCCTGGCCGGCGGTGCGCAGCTGGCCGATACAGGTCGATTTGATGGCCACCCTGCACGACGCGGCCGCCGATAGCCAGGCGCTGCGGCGTGCGCGCATGGGCATGGCGCCGTGGAGCGCGCCGGAAGTGCTGCGCCGCGACGCGCACCACCGCTGGCGGGCGCTGGCGCAAGACGATGCTGCCGGCCTGGAAGCGGTGCGGGTGCAGCTGGAAGAAGCGCTGCGGCTGGCCAGGGGCCAGCAGGCGGCCGGCTGGGAGCTGCGCTGCGCCACCAGCCTGGCGGCCGTGCTGCAGGCGCAAGGGCGCCGCGCCGCCGCGCATGCTGTGCTGGCCCCCGTCCATGCGGGCTACCGGCAGGGGCGCGACACGGCGGACGTGATGGCGGCAGCGGCTTTGCTGGCGCAGCTGGCTTGATGCTTATTCGTAGGCGCCCAGCCGGCGCTGTTCGTCCGAGGTAAAGCTGGCGTCGCGCAGCTGCTGCAGGGCTGCCGCATCCTGCGCGCCGCCGGGCAGGCTGGCCTTCTGTGCTTTGAGCGCTTGATAGGCGATGATGCGCTGCTGCCACTGCGATTCTTCGCGGTCCAGTTCCGCCAGGCGCGCGGCCGCTGCTGGCGTGAAGGTGCTGGCGCGCAGGCGGTACACTTCATTCTCGCCGCCGCCCTGCGCCCGCAAGGTCCTGACGGAGGCGTCCAGCTGCGCCACCCGCAGCGGCGCGTCGCGCGCGGCGCGCTGGGCGGGCGTCATTTTTTGATCGAGCGCCGCCAGTTGCGACTGGCGCTGCGCTTCATCGAGCGACGTGTCGCCGAGGATGGCCATGCGCGCCACGGCATCGTCGTCATACGCGTCGCTGGCGCCGAACAGGCCCGCGCTTTCCTCGGGCGTAAAGTAATTGCCGCGCAAGGCCCGCATGGCTTGCAGGCGCGCGCGCGCCGACAGGGCCGCATCGGCTTGCGCCGGCAAAGCCTGTTCCGCGCCGGTCAGCGCTTGCTTGTAGGCCAGGTATGCGCCCAGCAGGCGCCTGGCTTCGCGGGCGGGGACGGGCGCCAGGCGCCGGTCCAGTTCCGCCTCGATCTGGCTGCGGATGGCGGCCAGCGGCTTTTCGCCCAGGCCGGCCAGGTAGTAGTCGAACAGGTGGCCCAGTTCCGCGTCGACCACCAGCTTCTCGCCGGCGGCCACCGTCACGTTGCCGTCGGGCCGCGTGCCTTCCATCGAGCGCACGAACGCGAACAGGTCCGGTTCCGCCTTTTCCGGCGGCGGGGCTGGCGCTTCGCCAGGGCGCAGCGCCAGGTACAAGGCCAGGGCCGCCAGACTGCCGCCGATGATCCATTTCGCGTGCATGCGCTTCTCCTTACAGTCCCAGGCCTTGCAGGCGGTTGGCCTGCTGGCGGAAGACGGTGACGGGGTTCGTTTCGAACAGGTTGACGATGCCGACGAACTGGTTGACTTCATCGAGATGGTTCATGGCGTAGTCGTCGCGGATCACTTTGCCCAGGTGGCTGGAGCAGCTGCTGACCAGACCATCGTTCTTGGCACCACCGAAGGCCAGGCTGATGGCGGCCAGCAGCGGGTCGCCCACGTCGAGCACGTTCGTGTACGGCTGCGCGCCGCTCCAGGAAAAATAGTGCACGCCCTGCACCTGGTACGCGCCTTCGCCGCAGGCGGAGGTGGGCACGCCTTGCGGATGGCGGCTATTGAAGGCGAGCGAACCGGCCGTGGACAGCGACGCCAGCGAGGCGCCCGCGTTCTGCGGCAAGCCCTTGTTACCCGACAAAATGCCGATCAGCGAGGCCAGCGCATTGCCCAGCGCGTTGCTGGTGTTGGGAATGGCGCCGCTGAGGATATCGGCCACCTTGGAGCCTTTGTTCACGCCGGCCACGCTGGTGACGGACGCCACCAGATCGGGGCGCACGGAAGCGACATAGCGGGCCGTGGGGCCGCCGTGGCTATGGCCGATCAAATTGACCTTGGCCGCCCCCGTGGCGGCGAGGATTTGCCGCACCTGCGACAGCAGCTGCTCGCCGCGCACTTCCGTGCTGTTGGCGGCCGACACGGTGGTCACATACACTTGTGCGCCGCCGCTGCGCAAGGCGTCGGAGACGCCATAAAAATAATCGACGGGACCGAGCTTGTCGAAGCCGAACAGGCCGTGCACGAGCACGATCGGGTACTTCGTCTGCGTGTAGCCGGCGGCGCTGGCGCTGCCGGGCAGGATGGCGAGGGTGAACAGCAGGGTGGATAGCAATTGCCAAAAGCGAGTCTTCATTTTGTCTCCGTTATTTGAATAATATGGAAATGTCGATGCTGTAGCGGTGAACCGTGCGCTCCTTGCATTCTCGATGCATTAAAAATAGCGAGCGCTCGGTTTTTTAAATGTAGCACCGCTCGATGTAAATTGCATTTGAATTGCATGATGCAGCGCAATAACTGTGGGTATTTGGCGTGGCTTATGCGCCCATTGCATAGTTGAAAAGTAAAATAGTTGTTTTCCTGAGCTATAATCGGCCCCGCATCAGCCGTCCCGCCGTCTTGCAGTGCCTTGCCCAGGCATTGCATGGATATCGCTCTTACACCGTTATTTGGGAATGCACTTGTCGACCCATTTTAATTTTGAACAGTTTCAGCAGATGACGCCTTTAAATGGCGAAAACATCTGGGAATATATTCTTGACCGCCACGCGGAACGTATCGGCGTCAAGCGCCGCAAGCCGGCGCTGGAAAATCTTGAACGCATCTTCGTCGCCACCTTTCGCCTGGCCAATGACGTGGGTTTTCGCGCCATGAGCTTGCGCGACCTGTGCCGCGAGACGGGGCTGTCGATGGGCGGCCTGTATGGCTACATCACCAGCAAGGATCAACTGGCCGAAATGATCGAGGACGTGGTGCGCCACGCCACGCAAGCCTTGCCGCTGCTGTTCGTCGACGTGAAGTCGCCGCTGGACCGTCTCGAAGCGATGATACGCTCGTCGATCTACCTGTCCGAAGTGCTGCAGCCGTGGTTTTATTTTGTCTTCATGGATTCGCGCGTGCTGCAGGTCGAGCAGCGCAGCATGGCGAAGAATTCGGAACTGTATGTGCAGACCCTGATCGCCGCCACCATCGCCGAAATCGAACCGAAGCCGCAGGGCGATCCGACCTTGCTGGCCGCGCACTGCCTGGCCCTGTTCCAGGACTGGTACGTGAAACGCTGGAAGTACCGCGCGGCGAAGGTCAATGTCGACGATTTCGCCGACAGCGTCGTCAGTACGGCGCGCGGGTATTTGAGCATGGTCAAGGCGCCGGAAGTAGGTCGGATTAGCGAAGCGTAATCCGACAAGAGCCGACTGCGGCTTGTCGGGTTACGTCGTTCCTCCTGACCCGACCTACGGTCCATCAGTTCGTGGTTTCTACCGGCACCGTCTCCGGCACGGCTGCCGGATCCGTCGGCGTCTCCGCGTCCATATCCAGCGTCCTGATCCCGTTCATGTCGATGAATTCATCGTACAGCCACTCGCCGTCGACCTGGCTCAGGCCCTCCGGCACGGCGCGCGTGATTTGCGGGCGCGTCGACAGGGCCGTGCGCATGTAGTCGATCCAGATCGGCATGGCCAGGGTGGCGCCGAATTCGCGTCCGCCCAGGGACTTGGGCTCGTCATAGCCCATCCACGCCACCGCCACGATGCCGCCGCTGTAGCCGGCGAACCAGCCGTCGACGGCGTCGCTGGTGGTGCCCGTCTTGCCGGCGATGTCAGTCCGGCCCAGTTTTTTCGTTGCCGCCGCGCCCGTGCCCGTGCGCGTCACTTCGCGCAGCATGCTGTCCATCACGAAGGCGTTGCGCGGGTCCAGCGCCAGGGTCTTGTCGTCGTTCGGCGCGGGCGGCTTGGTCTGCATCAGGATGGCGCCCTTGGCGTCGACGATGCGGTCGATCAGGTACGGTTCCACCTGGTGGCCGCCATTGGCGAACAGGGCGTAGGCGCCCGCCATCTGCACGGGCGTGACGGAACCCGTGCCCAGCGCCATGGTCAGATTGTTCGGCTGGCGGGCCGGGTCGAAGCCGAATTTTTCCATGAAGTCGTGCGTGTACGACACGCCCAGCGCGCGCAGGATGCGCACCGAGGCCACGTTCTTCGATTGCGCCAGCGCATAGTGCATGGTAATCGGACCGTCGAACTTGAAGTCGTCGTTCTGCGGCGCCCACACCTTGCCGCCCGCCTGCATTTCCAAAGGCACGTCATTGATCAGGGTGGCCGGCGAAAAGCCTTTTTCCAGCGCCGCCGAATACACGAACGGTTTCATGGCCGAACCGGGCTGGCGCCACGCTTGCGTGACGTGGTTGAACTTTTGCAGGTTGTAATCGAAGCCGCCCACCATGGCGTGGTAGGCGCCCGTGTCCGCGTCGAGCGATACGAAGGCGGCGGCCACCAGCGGCACTTGCGTGATGGCCCAGTTGTCCTTGCCATCTTTGGTGATGCGGATTACGGCGCCCGGACGCAGCTTGATGCCGGCGCTCGCTTTGGCGGACAGCGCAGGGGCGGCGAAGCGCAAGCCGTCGCCCGTGATGGTCTTGGCGTCGCCGTCGCCCGTATCGGCCACCACCTTGCCGCTGGCCACGTCCGTGACGACGGCGGCGATCAGGCCGTCGCTGTCCGGGCGTTTTTGCAGCGCCGCGTCGATGGCGTCGTCGCGCTGCTCCGGGTCGGCTGGCATATCGATGAAGGTTTCCGGGCCGCGGTAGCCGTGGCGCTGGTCGTAGGCGATGACGTTGCGGCGCGTCGACGCATAGGCCGCATCCTGATCCGCTTTCAGGATCGTCGTGTAGACGCTGATGCCCTTGGTGTAGCTGTCTTCCTTGAACTGCGCGTAGACGGCCTGGCGCGCCAGTTCTGCCACGTATTCGGCGTGCGTGTCGAAGCCCTGCTTGCCGCGGCTATTGATATGCAGCGGCTGCGCCAGCGCCTGCTGATACTGGCCTTCGCTGATGTAATCGAGTTCGCGCATGCGTTTCAAGACCAGCCGCTGGCGCGCGTGCGCTTTTTTCGGATTGCTGATCGGGTTGTGGCGCGACGGGTTTTGCGGCAGGCCAGCCAGCATGGCCATTTCCGCGATCGACAGTTCATTGAGCGGTTTGCCGAAGTAGGTCTGCGCCGCGCTGCCGAAGCCGAACGAGCGCTGGCCCAGGTACATCTGGTTCATGTACAGCTCGAGAATCTGGTCTTTCGACAGGGCCGACTCGATTTTCAGGGCCAGCATGATTTCATTGAGCTTGCGCGAGGCGACTTTTTCGCGCGTCAGGAAGAAATTGCGCGCCACCTGCATGGTGATGGTGGAGCCGCCGCCGTGGCCGAAGCCGTGGCGCAGGTTCGACAGCACGGCGCCGCCGGCGCGCACGAAGTCGATGCCGTGGTGTTCGTAGAAGCGGCCATCCTCGATGGCCAGCAGGGCCTTCTTCATCATTTCCGGCACTTGCGCAATCGGCACGAAGTCGCGGTGTTCTTCGCCGAATTCGCCGATCAGCACATTGTCGGCCGTGTACACGCGCAGCGGTATCTTCGGCTGGTAATCGGTGATGACGCCCAGTTCGGGCAGGCGGGGGCGCACGTACAGGAACAGGTAGGCGGCCAGCAGCAGGCCAGCGGCCAGGGCGGCGCAGCCGGCGATGATGATAGCGCGCACGGTGGCGCGGCGGGAAGGCCAGGGGAATCCGGTTCGTTTGGCAGTCAAGGCAGTCTCACGTGAGCGTGCAAGGCACGGTGGCAGCGATTATAGACCAATGCGCCAGCCGTTCCGGAGCGGGCGGGGCGGCGGAGCAAGGCGCAAAAAACCTTTTCATCGAAACGCGGCTGTGCGATAGTCTCGGCTTCAAGCAAATAGCCCGGGCATCGATCCGGGCTGTTTATTTTAAAAGATTAAGGATTGATTTATGGCAAAAGATGCAATGCCGAGCGCCGTGAAGCCGTATATTCCGGCCGATGCGAAACTGCCCGAGATGACCTTCCGCGCGCTATTCATGGGCGTCATCCTGGGGATGGTCTTTGGCGCCTCCTCGCTCTACCTGGTGCTGAAAGTGGGCCTGACCGTCAGCGCGTCGATCCCCGTCGCCGTGATCGCCATCACCCTGTTCGGCCTGGCCAAGAAGGTGGGTGGCAAGGATTCGTCGATCCTGGAAAACAGCATCACGCAAACGGCCGGTTCGGCCGGCGAATCGCTGGCCTTCGGCCTGGGCGTGACCATGCCCGCCATTTTGATCCTCGGCTTCGACCTGGAAATCTCGCGGGTCATGCTGGTCGGTGTCCTCGGCGGCTTGCTGGGCATTTTGATGATGATCCCCATGCGCCGCACCATGATCGTCGATCAGCACAAGGAACTCAAATTCCCCGAAGGCACGGCGTGCGCCGAAGTGCTCAAGGCGGCCGCCACGGAAGAATCGCGCATCGCCGCCGGCGAAAGCATCGAGAAGGATTCGGCTGCCGCGCTGGACGCCAAGCGCCGCGCCAAGATCATCTTCGGCGGTTTCGCCGTCGGCTTGTTGTACAAGGTATTCAATATCTCGTTCAAGGGCTGGAAGGATACGCCGGGCGTGGAATTTGCCGCGCCGCTGAAGGGCGGCTCCATCGGCGCCGAGATTTCCCCTGAATTGCTGGGCGTGGGTTACATCATCGGCCCGCGCATCGCCGCCACCATGGCGGCCGGCGGCGTGCTGTCCTACCTGCTGCTGATCCCGATGATCAAGTTCTTCGGCGACAGCCTGACCACCGTGCTTTCGCCGGGCACCAAGTTGATCAGCGAAATGGGTGCGGACGACGTGCGCAGCGCCTATGTGCTGTACATCGGCGCGGGCGCCGTGGCCGCCGGCGGCCTGATTTCGCTCGTGCGCGCCATGCCCATGATCTGGCGCAGCCTGTCGGCCGGCCTGAAAGGCATCGGCAAGGGCGTCAAGAGCAATTCGACCTTGCGCACGGACCAGGACATCCCCCTGAAATGGGTCGTCATCGGCTGCCTGTCCATCATCGCCGTGATCACCTTCGCCACGCCGCTGCACATGAACTTCCTCGGCGCGCTGCTGATCCTCGTCTTCGGCTTCCTGTTCGCCACCGTCTCGTCGCGCCTGACGGGCGAAATCGGTTCGTCGTCGAACCCGATCTCCGGCATGGCCGTGGCCACCTTGCTGTTTACCTGCCTGATCTTCCTGATCATGGGCTGGACGGGCGGGCGTTACTATGTGACGGCCCTGTCGGTGGGCGCCATCGTCTGCATCGCCGCCAGCAATGCGGGCACCACCTCGCAAGACTTGAAAACCGGCTACCTGGTGGGCGCCACGCCGCGCCTGCAGCAGTATGCGATTTTGGCGGGTGCGCTGTCGTCCGCGCTGATCCTCGGCCCGATTTTGCTGAAACTGAACGAAGCGAGCACCGTCTACGTGCCGGCCGCCCAAGTGGCGCCCGGCCTGACGGTCGACGCGTCGAAGCTGACGGTGACGGGCGAGCTGCATGGCCCGCAAGCCGATACCGACCACAATACGTATAAGGTCTGGCAAAAGACGGATACCCTCGGCGGCCCGGCCGGCAAGTATTTTGTGAAGGAAGATGGTCAGCTGGCTTACCTGGTCGACCCGGGCATCAATGGCCATTACAGCAAGCGTCCGGACGGTTCGGAAGTGAAAAAATACGATGCGCCGAAGGCCGTGCTGATGTCCTACATCATCAAGGGCATTCTCGACCAGCAGCTGCCGTGGACACTGGTGTTGTTCGGCGTGATGATCGCCGTGGTGCTGGAAATGGCCGGCATCCCGTCGCTGGCGTTTTCCGTGGGCGTATACCTGCCGCTGTCGTCCACCTTGCCGATCTTCGTCGGCGGCCTGGTGCGCTGGCTGGCGGACCGCCGCAACAACAAGCTGGAACACAATGCGAAACTGAACGAGGAAGAGCGCCAGCTGGCGGGCGACCGCAGTTCGGGCGTGCTGCTGGCCTCCGGCTACATCGCTGGCGGCGCGCTGGCCGGCATCATCATCGCCATCACGGCCGGCGTGCTCACGCACTTCGACCAGATGATGGCTGACTGGGCCGAGCACGGCAACCCGTTCTACGCGGGCCTGCACTCGGACGCGCTGTCGCTGCTGCCGTATGCCGTCATCATCGTGCTGCTGTATATCGTGGCAAGAGAGAAGAAGGCGGATCGCCCGCAGGCTTGATGTCCCAGCCTATCCTATGAGAGCCGCCCGGTGTCATGATGATCCGGGCGGTTTTTTTATGCGCGCCCGATGGGCCGTGCCGCCAGCTGCGCCGCTGTGGCGTAGATCGTCACGTCGTCGGACGCGAGCCGGCCCAGGTGCGCATAAAACGCCTGCGCCGGTATCAGCCACGACACCGCATCGCCCACTTGGCCGTTGACACGCAGGCCGGCGGCGTCGAATTCACGGTGAAAGTAGTCGCGCAGGTCGGCGCGGCCGGGATGGTCGATGCGGCTCTGGGCGACTGCCGGATCGAACGGGCGCACGGGCACTTCCCAGCGCCGGCCCGCATGGTCCAGGCAGGGCAGCAGCTTGGTATCGTCTTCCCACACGGGCACGGGAAAGGCGTCGCCCATGGCGTCTTCCAGCGCATGATAGAACGTCACGGGTCCCATGGAAATGCCGAGGCCTAGCACCTTCGCCTGATCGCAGCCGATGAAACGCTGCCACGGCGAGTCCATGCCGAAGATCGAGGGCGCGTGGTGATGCGCCTCGGTAAGGTGAGCGGCATGGCGGCCCCACGCGGACACGGAATGAGTCGGGTGGATGCTGCGCCGGACATGGGCGCTGGCAAGGAAGGCTTCGGGCAGGCGTCCCATGTGCGTGCCATGGCGGCGCGGGTCGAACACATAGTCCGGCATGGCGCAGGTGGCGCGCACCGTGCCGCCCGGCAGATAGTAGGTGGGCAGCAGCAGGGTGCCCTGCGGGCCAACGGCATCCTGCAGCGCATGTACGACGGCCGGCGCGCCGCCTTCCACGTAGCCGAGGCTTTTCAGCGAAGAATGGATGAACAGCGTATCTCCCGACGCAATGCCCAGCCGCGCCAGATCGTCGGCCAATCCGGCGCGCGTGACATGAGGCCTGCTCTGGCGCATATGCCGGGCGCTGGCGGCGTGGCGCCACGCTTCCAGCGCGCCCCTGGCGGCGCGTTTGGCCTCGTCAAGCATCTCCGATGTCCATTTCCAGCAGGTTGGCATCAATGCAGAACTTGGCGGCCCAGTTCAGGTAGGCCCAGGTGCCGTAGTCGCCATCGACGGGAAACGAGCCCTTGACGCCGCCGCGCGCGTGCGCGGGACCGTCGATGCTGATGGAGTGCCGCACGAAACGGTTCAAGCGGCGCCCCGCGTCGAGGTAGCGCCGCTCGCCCGTGAGCTGGTACAGCAGGAACAGACAATGGGCATTTTGCGCGGAACCCGTAAGGCAGGCGTAGCTGACCCCCGGCTGGAAGTCCGGACCGAGGCGGCCCGCCAGGTAGCCGTTGTTCCCCACGGCCTTGGCGACGCTCGTGCCAGTGCGTGCGGCGGCGTCCAGCAGGTCGGCGCGCGCCGAAAAGCGGTGCGCTTCGAGCAGGCCGCGCAAGGCGTAGCCGATGGTGTGAGTCAGGGGCAGCAGCGGGTTGTCCAGGCAGTTCGAGGCGAACCAGCCGTTGGGACGCTGCTTGGTCAGTGCCCAGTCGACCTGGCGCAGGCCGGCCGCGCCATAGCCGTGGCCCGGTGCGACGCGGTCCGCTTCGAACAGGCCCCACGCCACATGCGTTTCGTAGGCCTTGTCGCCGGCGCTGGCGAATGGCGTCGGATGCCTGCGCCAGCAGCCGTCGGCATCCTGGCTGTCGCGCAGCCACCTTGCCGCGCGGTGCATGGCGTCCTCGTAGGCTTCGCCATACGCTGCCATGCCGGCGGCCAAGCCAAGCAGGATCTGGCCCGTGTTGAAGGTGACGGGCACGCGCGGCGTGGAATCGATTTTCCCGCCCTGGAAACCGCCTTCGGGGAACTGGATGGCCATGCACCAATCGAGCATGCGGCGCGCGCGCCCGTGCAGCGCCTCGTCACCCGTGCGCTGTGCCAGGGCGATGACGGAGGGGATGATGTAGCCGGTGGTCTCCGGGTAGGAACTCGACCAGCCTGTCAGCAGGCTGTAGTCGCGCGCGACGCCGCCGTCGTTTGAGCTGGAATGGTCTTGCGCCGCGCATAGCCAGGCCGTGCAGGCCTTGACGACGGCTTGCGGCCCCGGGTCGAGGGCGGGCAGGCCGAGCCGGTCCGACAGCCGCTCCATGCGCGCCGCAGCCGGTAGGCTTGCCTGTGGCGCCAGTGTGTTCCGTATCTTCGTGAGCAAGGTGCGCATGGCAGTGATGGCGTAGTGGTGGGCTCCGGCTACTGTAGCGCCGGCAGCCGGCACGGCTATTGACTTGCCGCAAGGATCAGCCGCCGCCGGAATTGACGCATAATGGATGTCTCACCACCGTTGACGAGGCCCGCCATGAACAATGTCACGCTTGAGTACTCGGTCGTCACCAATCCCGACTCTTTTGTCGGCTTCAAGTATTACGTCAAGGCGGGGCAGGCATTCGATGCCGATGATTTCGCCTATTCCCACAAGCTGAAACGCTCCGACCTTGACCCCGACAGCGTGCTGGCCACGCGCGAGGCGGCGGCGAATCTGCAGCCGGGCGAGTGGCTGACGGTGTCGCATTCGATTGCGGCGTAGCGATACGCTGTCTGTTTTTACTTTAACTTTACCGGCCCGCCAGGGACATATGCATCTGACTCTTTCAGCATTTCCTGAGATATCTATTGTTCCAACCTTGCCTGAACACGCCGAAGCGCTGGCCGCCTTGGTGGCGCAAAACCGTGAGCCCCTGCAAGCTTATCTGCCCGCCGTGGTGCAGATGGACTCGTTCGGCGAGGCGAAGGCCTATCTGCAGGCCGCTGCCGCGCGCGCGGCCAACGGCGAAGTCCTGGAATGGCATGTTTTCTCCGGGACGGCCTTGTGCGGCAGCATTCGCCTGAAAGACATCGACACAGCGGACCGGAAAGCGAAAATTGGCTATTACCTCGGACACCAGTTCCAAGGCCGGGGCATCGCCAGTGCCGCGGTGCGCGCCGTCCTCGCGCATGCGTTTGGCGCGCTGCAGTTGCACCGCATCGAATTGCAGTGCGCGGCCGGCAATCACGCCAGCATGGCGCTGGCCGAGCGGCTGGGATTTACGCACGAAGGCATGCTGCGGCAGGGGGAGCTGCTAAATGGCGTGTTTGTCGACCTGCACGTGTATGGCTTGCTGCAGGCAGAGTTCTTTGCCGAAATTAGATCCGTTTCAATTGGAGGCATGCCCACCGTTGCTAAAGGAGTGTTTACCTTATGTTCTTATTTTTTTCTTGTTGTAATAACTTTTTTTATGGCGACCTCAAATATTGTTGTTCTATCAATGGATTCGGCATAAATTTCTTTTCTTGTATCGCCATAGTGGCACTTGATAGCCTCGCTAATGAAATCATTGAAATTGATGATTTTACTTTTGCTAAAATCCTCTAAAACATACGTCCTTTTTGATGTGATTATCAGCGGATAGGATGCATTAGTTATTTTCCTCATGCTATTAAACTGATCTTCTAAGCCATCAAGTTTATTGAGTGGAATATTGCCCCCAATATCCTTTTTTGCCTGGAACCACAGTGTTTTAATGGCGGATCGTCCTGTTTTATCTGTGGCATGAAGTAATACGGCAATGTCCGTGCCACAGGACTTTTCCTTGGCGACAGATGAAAACTCTACATTGCCGAATTTTATCTCCCATTCGCCAACCGTAATCGTATCGGGAATGGAGAATATAGTTCCGCAAAGTTTTCCTTCGCTAGAGGTATTCGCTTGCTTTTGTGCAATCTTGCATCTTTCAGCAAGCTGAATGCCAATTGTATTGGGAATGTCGAGTGGTAGTTCTGCCCATAACGCATGGTCCAAACTTGCTGGATTGATTCCAACATGTTTAAGTAAGGCATCTGCCAAATCGGTTTTGTTTATAGTTTCACCCTTCTTTATTTTTAATTCTATATTTCCTGACTTATTCCTTGATAAATATGCAATGGCTTCGGAAGAGTATGATTTTATCTTTTGAATTCCATTCCAAATCCATTCCCCTTTTTTCTTTATCTCGGTTTTATAGGTGTGGTTCTCGCCATTCTTTGTGAAGATGGTGCGGACATCATAATCGTCATCATCATGCTCTGTTTGTATCATTAGTATATCCCGAAAAATTAATTTATTTGCAATGTCTGTCGTTTAAAAAATTGCCGCACATAAACGATAGGAATTTATTCTGAATGTATGCTCATCGAATAATGCATTTATTAAAACGTAAGTTTAATTTTTTCTCACGACTAAATGTTGCGATATAATTCGTCGCTGGAACGCTATTTAATATATTTCTTCCAGCTCACTAGTTTATATCTCGGACTATCATGTTATGTTAATTTGTGGTATTTTTAATATTTATTTATGGCGAGTTGTTATTGATTTAGTCTGATGAGTGCGTTGTTTTCCAGGTAATGTAAATTATAATCTTTATGAATGGTAACGCAATTTAACAACATGGATTTTATACAAAATGGATTCTATATGATATTTAACTGTCGATAGTTTTTTCAAAGAAAATTTTTGCTAATTTGGCATTGGCTTGACTTTTGTCAGACTAAGAGCTGTCAAATAATTCTTCAAAAACCATCGTGTTTATAAAAGTTCTGACGGTGTGCAGTGTCGTTTCTTGGGGCTGGAAACGCCGGCATTCTTGGGGAGCAGAGCATTCGGCCCTCTTCTATCGAAGGAAATTTACAGTAATTTAATCAAGATTACTCAGCCAGATGCTGATTTCCGTCTCGGCCCTCCGCGCCGTTGCCTGCGTTAAGGTCAGCACGATGATCTTTTCCCGCGCCGGGCGGTGGCCATCGCCGACGGACAGTTCGATCGCTTGCTCGAAGCTCGTGTAGCCGTGGCCGAATTCACGCGGGCATTGCTGCACGATGCGCGCTGCCTTGCCGGTCTGCCAGTTCGCCAGGTTGACGATGGGGTTGCCGTCGTAAAAAGGCTGGCCGTTGGCGAATGCGGTGCGCAGATACGGCGTGCATTGGCCGTCGAGGAAGGCCAGGCGTGCCTGCCAGTAGGCCTGCACCTGTGCATACACGGCATGGTCATCGAGAAAAGTGGCAAACAGGATGTCGTTCATGATTCCTTTCCGGCTAGATGCCGAACACTTTCAAGATCGCGTCCGTTAAACCCTCGAACCAGCTGCCCACCTTGCCCGGCTGCTTGCCGTGGCGCGGGGTTTCTTCGTACAGGTAGATGCCGTTGTCGCCATCGAAGCGGTCGTTGAGCAGCGCTTGCTGGCCGCGCAGGTAGGGGATGAAGGTTTCGCTGCGCAGGGTCGAGTACAGCATGTCGGTGCTGAAACCCAGAGTGGCGGACTGGCTGATGGAGCGTCCCTGGCCGGCCCGTTCCAGGCGCACGCCACGGCAGCCGCGCACGATCAGGGTGACGGGGCCGCGAAAGACGATGAAGCGCAGCTGCAGGGTGAGCCAGGCGTGCAGGCTGCCCAGGCGCCAGTGGCTGCTGATCGCCAGAGGCTGGCCCGCATCGGCAATCAATCCGACCAGGCCCCGCGGCTGGAATACCAATGCGCTGCCGGCTGGCAGGTGGACGATCGCCACTTCCAGCAGCGGATCGTCGCTGGCGGATATCGTCACGGATGCCGGCTCGCCGCTTTCCAGTCGGGTCAGCGCCACCATGCCGGCGGCCAGGCTGGTGAACGGGAAGCGCCAGTCCAGCAGCCATTGCGTGCGCTTGCGTGTGCTGACGGGCGACGATTGCAGGTATTCGGGATGGATCAGCATCCGCTGGCCAGGCTGCAGCAGCAAGCCCTGCGAGACGGCGGAAATGCGCGATTCGCCCTGCGGCGGCAGGGGCAGGCTGACGGCGTTGAGCTGCAATGTGCGCGCGATCGACAGCGGCGGCAAACGGGCAGCGATGGGCGCCAGCACGAAGTAAAAGAAGGCCCTGATCGCCACCGGCAGCAAAATGGCCGACAGCACCAGCAGGGCGGCCGTGGGCGCCACGTCCAGCACGGGCGCGCGCCAGCGGGCAATCCAGTTGCGCGCCAGCTGCGTTTCGCCGGCCGCGATGGCTTTTTGCACGGGCGCCAGCGCACCGGCCAAGGCTTGCTCGTCGATGGAAAATGGGGCGGGGCGGGCAGCGTTCGTGGCGCTGGTGCGCGCGCGCTGCGCTGCCCAGGCCTGGTACGCTTGCAGGTTGATCTCGCGCAAGCGCTGGCCTTGCGCTTCGAGCTGCGACAGCTGCGCGTAGACGTCGCTGCCGGGCAGGCGGGTGGCCAGCGGGTGCTGCGCTTCCAGTAACTGGCGCTGGCGGACGTTCTCTTGCAGCGCCGCATACGCGCGCACATGTTCCGCGTGCAGGCGCGCCAGCGTCTGCCGCGCATCTTCGCCACTGATCGCCGCTTGCAGGGCCGTCAGATAGCGGGCTTCCTGCGCCAGCACTTCGATCTCCACGCGGCGCGTGGCTTCTTCCTGCGCGTGCAGGGCCAGGGTGGTCGTGTCGGGCACGGGGAGGGTGAACAGCGACGGTTGCTGCCGCGCGCGCAAGGTGGTCAGTTGCGCCTGCACTTCCTTCAGGCGGGTGGCGATGGCCGTGTGCGAGGAGTGCCGCAGGGCGTTGACCCGCGCCGTGGCGGCAGCGGCCAGGCCGGCGCCATGATGATCGGCGCCATCGGCGGCCAGCCTCAGTGCACCCACGGCCTCGCTGCCGGCGCTGTAGGCGCGCCATTCGGCCAGCAGCAGGCGTCCGGCCAGCAGGATGACGATGAACAGCGCGAACTGCAGCGCGTGGCGCAGCAGGAAGCGCAGGATGGCCGTCAGCAGCTGGCGCAAGGAGATACCGTCTTAGGCGGCCGCGCTATCGGCGTCGGCACAGCATTTTTTGTACTTCTTGCCGCTGCCGCAGTGGCACGGGTCGTTGCGGCCCGTCTTCGGCAGTTCGCGCAGCACGGTGGCGCCGGGCTGGCTTTGTTTCAGGTGGCGCTGGCGCGCCCAAGCCGCGTTGATGGCGATGACGGCGGGAATCACGCCATCCATGGCCGTTTCGGCTGCATCGTCATCGAGTTCGCTGGCCGTGGCCAGGTGCTGGAACGGCGCCAGGTACTCAGGGTGGCTGGCGGCCAGGGCCGCCCACTGGGGCTTGTCCAGGCTCGTTCCCAGGATAAAGCCGGCGCACCAGGCGGGCACGCTCCATTCGGGGCCGCAGACGTAGATGGGCTCGAAGCTGTCCGGGTCCTTCGCCAGCCATTCGACCATGTAGGCGTGGTGGCGCTGCGCCAGGCTGGCCGCCCGTTCGCTGGCCTCGTCCTGCGCTGGCAAGGCGCTGCCGGCCGCCTGGTCCCACACCCATGGCAGCCATTGTTCCGGCGCGATCTGTTTCGGGCTCAGGGCGACGGCCGTGAGAAAACCTTCCAGCATCGACACGTCCATGGCGCGGCTTTCCAGCGCAGGCGCGGCCAGCAGGGTGTCGAGTTCGGCGTATTCGTCGTCGGAGAGGGGCGTGGTGGTGGAGATGCTGGACATAATATTCTTTGGTGATGTGAGTGGAGTGGCCGGCGGCCCTGGCCGTATTGTACCGCCCGGCCGGGCAAAAACCGGCGCTGGAATGAAAAACGGCGGCCCGCAGGCCGCCGTTGTCAGCTAAGGCAGAAACTTACTTCACGCCGTGCATCAGTTTGTTGATCAGCGGTGCGATCAGGAACAGCACGACACCGGCGCCCAGCAGGGACCAGAAGCCGAAGGTGTAGCCGGACAGGGCCGACTGCACCGACATGCCGCTGGTGCCGCTGACGTGGCTGGCGAAGATGCCCGACAGGTTGTTGCCGATACCGGTCGACAGGAACCAGCCGCCCATGCCCAGGCCGACCAGGCGCACTGGCGCCAGCTTGGTGACCATCGACAGGCCGATAGGCGACAGGCACAGCTCGCCGATCGATTGCAGCACGTAGACGGTGGTCAGGGTCCAGAACGGGATCTTGTTATCGGCGCCAACCAGGCTCGACAGAGCGAAGATCAGCAGGCCGAAGGCCAGCGCATTGCCCAGCAAGCCCAGGCCGAATTTGCGCGGGATCGAAGGATTGACGTTGTGGCGCGCCAGGAAGACCCAGATGGCGGCGATGATCGGTGCGAAGACGATGATGGCGACCGAATTGACGGTCTGGAAGTAGGCGGTCGGGAAGATCCAGAAGCCCAGGTCGCGGTTGACGATCTTGTCGGCCAGGAAGGTAAACGAGCTGCCTGCCTGTTCGAAGAACATCCAGAACAGGATGTTGAAGACGAAGATCAGCAGCATGGCGATGACGCGGTCACGCGCAACTTTACCGTTGCGTATGCCTTCGATCATCAGCATCACGGCCAGGCCGACGAACAGCACGGTCAGGACGATTTGCAGCTTTTCAGCGCCGACGGTCAGCAGGAAGTACATCAGCGGGATCACGCACAGGGAACCGACGGCCACCCAGACGACGCGCATCGGGTTGCCGGAACCGGCTTCAGGAGCGCCGATGCCTTTCAGGGCGCGGCGGCCGATGGCGAACCATACCAGGCTGATCAGCATGCCGAAACCGGATGCCATGAAGACCATCTTGTACGATGGCATGGCGCTGGTGCCGAAGATCGACTCGGCCAGCCACTGGGTGAAGACAGGGGCAACCATGGCGCCCATGTTGATACCCATGTAGAAGATCGTGAAGCCACTGTCGCGGCGCGGATCGGCTGTCGTGTACAGCTTGCCGACCATGGTCGAGATGTTCGGTTTGAACATGCCGTTGCCGACGATCATGGTGGCCAGGCCCAGGTTGAAGATGTCCTGGTTCGGTACCGAGATGCAGAACAGGCCTGCAGCCATGAAGACGGCGCCCAGCAGGATGGAGCGCTGGTAACCGATGACACGGTCGGCGATGTAGCCGCCGAACAGGGCGCCGGCGTACACCAGCGCGAGGAAGGAACCGTAGGTAAGGTTGGCCGCTGCCTGTCCCGAACCGTCGCCGCCATGGAACTGGGCCACGATGTACAGGACCAGCGCCCAGCGAACTCCGTAGAACGCGAAGCGCTCCCAGAATTCAGTCATGAACAACATCCACAATGGGCTTGGATGGCCCATAATCTGCTTGAACTCGGGAATAACGGCTTCCTTGTTGGGCGTAGTCGCACCGCTCATGCGGTTCCTCCTGAAAAATTATTATAGTCAATCGATACAACGAACTTATGGAAGCCTGCGGGCGGCGGGGACTCTCATGAAGAACCTCACGCACGGGAATTCCAATAGGCTGGCATTCTAATCTACAAATTGCGCTGAGCGAAGGTTTCGATTCGCATTAGCAAGAATGACTGTTTCATATTAGTCAAACCGGTTTGCAGGCAAGGGCGGGCCCGGCGATTTTGCGGCGGCACAGCACAACTTGCCTGACTTGTCGTATATTAAGGCTGCAAGACCTTCGAGCATCGATTTTTAAAGGGATTTTTCGCATTATGGAACACGACGTTATCGATACTCTGGTTTCACCGGAAGGCCGCCTGGACGTGCTCTCCAAGACTGAAGTCAACAAACTGCTCGACACCAGCCAGGGCGGCCTGTACAACACCTTCCGCCGCTGCGCGCTGGCGGTCTTGAATTGCGGCAGCACCATCGACGATGGTCGCGCCCTGCTGGAGCGCTACCAGTCGTTTGAAATCTCCATCATCCAGCGCGAACGCGGCATCAAGCTCGACATCAAGGGCGCGCCGGCCATCGCCTTTGTCGACGGCAAGATGATCAAGGGCATCCACGAGCACCTGTTTGCCGTGCTGCGCGACATTATCTTCGTCAGCGATGAAGTGACGGGCAACCCGAAATTCGACTTGCAGAGCACGGAAGGCGTGACGGACGCCGTCTTCCATATCCTGCGCAACGCCAACGTGCTGCAAACCCAGCTCAACCCGAACCTGGTCGTGTGCTGGGGCGGCCACTCGATCAACCGCGCCGAATACAATTATTCGAAGGAAGTGGGCTACCAGCTGGGCTTGCGCGGCCTCGACATCTGCACCGGCTGCGGCCCGGGCGCCATGAAGGGCCCCATGAAGGGCGCGACCATCGGCCACGCCAAGCAGCGCCTGCACAATGGCCGCTACCTGGGCATCACGGAGCCGGGCATCATCGCTGCCGAGTCGCCGAACCCCATCGTCAATGACCTCGTCATCATGCCGGACATCGAAAAACGCCTGGAAGCGTTCGTGCGCGCCGGCCACGGCATCGTGGTGTTCCCTGGCGGCGCGGGCACGGCCGAAGAGATTTTGTACATCCTCGGCATCCTGCTGCACCCGGATAACGCCGAGATTCCTTTCCCGCTGATCTTCACGGGCCCGGAAACCTCGCGCGAATACTTCGTGCAAATCAACCAGTTCATCCACGATACGCTGGGCCCGGAAGCGCAGCAGCGCTACAAGATCATCATCGACGATCCGGAACTGGTGGCGCGCGAAATGCTCGAAGGCATACGCCAGGTGCGCGAATTCCGCAAGGCGCACAGCGACGCGTATTACTTCAATTGGTTGTTGAAGATCGACCACGAGTTCCAGAAACCGTTCCAGCCCACGCATGAAAACATGCGCAACCTGAGCCTGCACAAGAACCAGCCCACGCACTTGCTGGCAGCCCAGCTGCGCCGCGCGTTTTCGGGCGTGGTGGCGGGCAACGTCAAGGATGACGGCATCCGTTCGATCGAAAAGTACGGCAACTTCGAGATCCACGGCGACAAATCCATCGCCGGCCCCATGGATGCGCTGCTCGCCTCATTCGTGGCGCAGCACCGCATGAAACTGGCGGGTACGGCATACGTGCCGTGCTATACCGTCGTCCAGTAATTTTTCAGCCAGCGCCGCCCGTCCTCTGCGTTTGCCGGGGGAGGGGGGGCGCTTTTCCATTGATGCACCCATCGTGTTCCTTCGCCGCCACAGGCAATCAAATCGCTTGCGTCAACGATTCGTGGGTGCTATCTTTGGAACCGGTTCCAAAATAAAAATATGCAGGTCAACAGGTAGTGGAGAACAAGCTTGGATTCAGTACGCGGCAGTAAAAAAACAGTTTCCGGCGAGCCGGCACGGCCCGTGACCATCGCCCAGGTGGCGCGCGAGGCAGGCGTGTCGAAGACGAGCGTGTCGCGCTTTCTCGGCGGCGAACTCGATGCCCTGTCCGAGAACATCCGCCAGCAGATCACCAGCACCATCGCGCGCCTCGGCTACCAGCCGAACCAGATGGCGCGCGGCCTCAAGCGGGGACGCACGCGCCTGATCGGCATGGTCGTGGCGGACATGCTCAATCCCTACACGGTGGCCGTGCTGCAAGGCGTGGAAGCGGCTTGCCAGCAGCATGGCTATACCCTGATTTTATGTAATACCGGCAATGACGAACAGCGCGAACGCCAGTCGCTTGCCGCGCTGCGCTCGTACAGCGTGGAAGGGCTGATCGTCAACACGCAGGGACGCAACATCGAGTCGTCCGACTTGCAGCAGGCGGGCATGCCCATCGTGCTGGTCGACCGCCGCATCGAGGGCGCCGACTTCGACCTCGTGGGCCTGGACAATGTGCAGGCGGGCCGGCTGGCCACCGCGCATCTGATCGAGCAGGGTTTCGACGCCATCGCCTTCGTTGCGCCGCCCTTGACGGGCGTCAGTTCGCGCCTGATGCGCGCCGACGGTTTCCAGTCCGTGATGGCCGAGCATCCGGGCTGCGTGGGCGAAGTGCTGGCGGTGGACCTGGACGACCGGCCCTCCATCGACGCGCAGGTGCGTCTATGCCTGGCGCAATGGCGCGGCCGCCGCGTGGCGCTGCTGGCCTCGAACGGCATGGTCGCGCTGGAACTGGCGCTGATGCTGCAGCGCCTCGCATTGCGCATGCCGCAGGACGTGGGCTTGCTGGGCTTTGACGAATTGCCATGGTCGCCGCTGGCGGGCCTGAGCACGATCGAGCAGCAGACGTACGAGATCGGCTTTTCGGCGATGACGTGCATGCTGTCGCGCCTGCAGGGCGAGCAATGCCCGCCGCGCGAGGTGCTGTTGCCTGGCAAGCTGATTGTGCGCAACTCCACCCGGGGCGGCGACTGACGGGGAAGAGGGCCTTGCCCTTTTTTTTTGGAAAGGTTATGGAACCGGTTTCATAGATTGTATTCAGCCAGGAAAGGGGCGTGGATAGACAGGCAGGGCAATGGTTGGCAAGAGCTTGAAAATAAGTTGAAACGACACGGCAAGAGACGAAATAAATCGTCCATTTGACAATATTCCCGGAAGTGCCTCGACGAGGCCGGTACCGGGATCACAGGAGACTGAAGCATGAAGATGACGACACTGTTTTACGCGAAAATCGTGGCCTGCGCGCTGGCAGCAACATGCGCCCTCGGTGCGGCGGCCGACGCCGGCGCCCAGACGCTTGGCGACTTGATCAAGAAAGGCAAGCTGACCATCGGCGTGGTCAGCGGTACGCCGCCGTTTGGCAGCATCGACGCCAAGGGCGTGCCCGTCGGCTATGACGTCGACGTCGCCAACCTGATCGGCAAATACCTGAACTTGCCCGTGGAAATCGTGCCGCTGACGGCGCCGTCGCGTGTGCCGTCGCTGGAATCGGGCAAGGTCGACTTCCTCGTGGCGACCCTGGCGCCCACGCCGGAACGGGCCAAGACCCTGATGTTCACCATGCCCTACAGCGCGTTCGAGCTGGCCATCGTTGCGCCGGTCGGCGGCAAATTCAAGGCACTGGCCGACCTGAAAGGCAAGAAGGTGGGCGTGACGCGCGGCACCACGAATGACACGGCGCTGAGCCGCATGGCGCCGGCCGGCACCAGCATCGTGCGTTTCGAGGATGACGCCACCGTCACTCAGGCCTTGCTCAGCAAGCAGGTCGATGCCGTCTCGATCCCCAGCACGATGGCGCTCGACATCATCAAGACGCGCGGCGCGGGCAAGATCGAGGTCCGCTTCTCGTACTCGCTGCAGCCGAATTCGATGGCCGTGCGCCGCGGCGACTTCGAGCTGCACCAGTGGCTCAACAACTTCATCTACTACGTCAAGCTGAACGGCGAACTCGATGCCATCGCGCGCAAGTGGAGCGGCGCGCCGCTGCCGGCGCTGCCGACCTTCTGATACCGCCACCCGTACAGCGATAGTGCTCGTCCGCACGGCGCGCCGCCACGGTGGCGCGGCCGGGATGCGCACGTATAAAGGAGTTGAGTATGCCGTATGAATTTCATTTCGAACTCGTCATGCAGTCGCTGGACCGCCTGTTGTGGGGCGCGGCGCTGACGATACGCCTGAGCGCGCTGTCCATGGTGCTGGGGCTGGCGGTGGGCGTCTGCGCCGCCGTCATCCTGAAGAACGGTCCCGCCTATGCCCGCGCGGTGGTGCGCGCCTATGTCGAGATCATCCGCAGCACGCCGTTCCTGGTGCAGCTGTTCATCATCTACTTCGGCTTGCCGTCGCTGGGCTTGCAGCTCGACGCGAACGGCGCCGCGCTCGTCGCCATGACGGTCAACCTGGGCGCCTATGCTGCCGAGATCGTGCGCGCCGGCATCGGCGCCGTGCATCCGTCGCAGCTCGAGGCGGCCCAAGCCTTGGGCATGACGCGCTGGCAGGTGATGCGCCACGTGGTGCTGCTGCCGGCGCTGGAAAAAGTCTATCCGGCGCTGGCCAGCCAGTTCACCTTGATGATGCTGGCGTCGAGCGTCGTGTCGGCCATTTCCGCCGAAGAGCTGACTGCCGCCGCGCACCTGCTCGACTCGGAAACCTTCCGCAGCTTCGAGATCTACATCGTCGTGATGGTGCTGTACATCGTGCTGGCCCTGTTGTTCCGCTTCAGTTTCTGGGTACTGGGCCAGATCGTCTTCAAACGCCGCCGCCGTCTGGGCGCGGTGCGCATGGGAGCATGACATGATCAGTGACTTTTCCTGGGATAACCTGCAATTCCTGCTCGAGGCCACGCGCTGGACCATCGGCCTGTCGCTGATCGTCTTCATCACGGGCGGCATCGCCGGCTTCGCGGTGGCGCTGCTGCGCACGGCGCGCAGCCCGTTCCTGCGTTTCATCAGCGCCCTGTACATCCAGCTGATCCAGGGCACGCCCGTGCTGATCGTGCTGTTTCTGACCTATTACGGCCTGGCCCTGTTCGGCTACAAGCTGTCGCCGGTCATCGCGGCCGGCGCGGCGATGACGATCTTTGCCAGCGCCTACCTGGGCGAGATCTGGCGCGGCTGCATCGAAGGCGTGCAGCGGCAGCAGTGGGAAGCGTCGGCCGCGCTGGCGCTGAACCGCTACCAGCAGCTGCGCTACGTCATCCTGCCGCAGGCGCTGCGCCATTCGCTGCCGCCGACCGTGGGCTTCATGGTGCAGATCATCAAGAACACTTCGATCACCTCGATCATCGGCGTGGTGGAACTGACGCGGGCAGGGCAACTGGTCAGCAATGCGACCTTCCTGCCGTTCATCGTCTTCCCCATCGTCGCCCTGATCTACTTCGCGATGTGCTATCCGCTGTCGCGCTACAGCCATTCACTGGAAAGGAAATTCCATGCCCATCGTTGAAATCGACAATATCAGCAAGAGCTTCGGCGCCAACCACGTGCTCAAGGGCGTGTCGTTCGCCGTCGAGCGGGGGCAGGTGATCGCCGTGATCGGCCGCAGCGGCTCCGGCAAGAGCACCATGCTGCGCTGTATCAACGGCCTGGAAACCATCGACAGCGGCAGCATCGTCGTGGCCGGCCACACGCTGACGGCGCGCCAGGAACACCTGCTCGACCTGCGCAAGGATGTCGGCATGGTCTTCCAGAGCTACAACCTGTTCCCGCACCTGACCGTGGAAGAAAACGTCATGCTGGCGCCGCGCATCGTCAAGAAGGTGCCCGATGCCCAGGGCCGAGCCACGGCGCTGCGCGTGCTCAAGCAGGTGGGACTGGAACACAAGCGCGAAGCCTATCCCGAGCAGCTGTCGGGCGGCCAGCAGCAGCGCGTGGCGATCGCCCGGTCGCTGGCGATGGAGCCGCAAGTGATGCTGTTCGACGAAGTGACGTCGGCGCTCGACCCGGAACTGACGCAGGAAGTACTGAAGGTGATGGAAGAGCTGGCGCAGGCGGGCATGACGATGCTCCTGGTGACGCACGAGATGGAGTTCGCGCGGCGCATGGCCGACGTCACCGTCTTCATGCACCAGGGATTGGTGTGGGAATGCGGGCCGTCGGAAGCCTTTTTCAGCAACCCGCAAACGCCCGAAGCGCGCCAGTTCGTCGGCGCGGGAGCGATCAAATGAGCCCCGTCCTGGTGGCGGCGTCGGCCTACGGCGCAAGCAGGGTAAGGCAGCTGGGACAAAGCCATTTCATCGACGTGGTGGCCGATGCGGGCGGCGCCGGCATCGAGATCCGCCGCGAATTGTTCACCTCAGACTTGCCGGACCTGGCG
>RCUP01000302.1_pt1 | contig 40955 bp, 61 predicted proteins | sample 2166341 | NCBI WGS metagenome assembly RCUP01 (sample SAMN09932325, study PRJNA488358) | compost metagenome | isolation source: compost soil in succinonitrile-enriched | place: Germany: Experimental Botanical Garden | reverse complement strand
ACATCCATGGTCGGGGCGAGAGGATTCGAACCTCCGACCCTCTGGTCCCAAACCATGACAATCTTCCATCAGATCAGGACCCTTTGTGTAAAACACGCACCTAGCCCTGCCACTGCTGCAACGCCCCTAGCGACGGCTGTAAAACCGATACGGCCCAAACACCGCCCAAGGTCCGCCTTTCGGAGCGCCTCCAAATTCCGCTTTCGACCCGTTGCGGACTTTTGATGCGACTGCCAGAACCTCTTCATGCGAGCTTTCATTCTCCTCCTCGCCAGTCTGTTGCTCACGGGTTGCGGCTCGAAGACGCAATTCGATCAAGGACGATGGCGGAATGCGGACCTCGGTACGAGCGAGCGGGCGCGCATGGTCGGCAACCTGTTCAGGGAGCATACCCTCAAGGGCATGGGTCGGACTGAGATCGTTGAACTGCTCGGCCTGCCAGCTCTCAACGACAAGTGGGAAGGAAGCGAAATGATCTACCTCCTTGGACCAGACCGCGGCCTTATGGCGATCGGTCATGAGTGGCTGCTGATCGAACTAGACCAACAGGATCGAGTTTCGAGCTGTCGAGTCGTTTCAGACTAACGTCCGCTTCCCACCCTTAGCTGACGTCGACAGCGTCCGGTTTTCGTCCTGGCAACCAACGTCTGCTTTCGGCGCCGAAGCCCAGGACCGAAATCGACCCCTTGCGGACGTTCCGTCCAGTATGAAAGCGCGCGCCTTTGGGCTCATCTAGCCGCCTAGAGGCGGGGCCGCGGTATCGTACCAGCCAAGATCAGCACAATCCCCACCATCAAGGTGGTAGCGGCTTGCACGTTGAAGTGTGCGACGCATTGGTACACGCCTAGCGGCACGACCAAGCAGCCCAACCAGAACGACATCTTGTTTTTGATCAGGCGATTCATTGATTCTACTTTTTGGCAGAGACAGCCTCTTCATTACACGGACGCGACGTCCGGTTTCCACCCTTAGCGGACATTCACCAGTGCCGCTTTGGGCATTGGACCCCGCCGCCCAGCCCCGGCCCTCTCGATGTAAACGATGCGCGTTGATCGCCAAACGCCCGCCACCATTGGCTTTGCGCTTGCCAACTTTCGGGCTTTGTTCACGCCATTTTGGCGCATTTCTGGGAAGTATCTGGGTAGCAGATCTGCCCGGGTCGGGAAGCTGGCCATCCAAAGTTAGATATCACCGTTCGCGTTGCCTGAGCTTTGGCGGACCGACATACTGCTCAGATGGAAATACCAGCACACCACCTCGCGGCATTGCGGGCGCGAGCCAAATCTATGGGTCCCGTCCCACTGCGCGATCAAATGTGGCAGCAGGCCGTTGAGTTTCACGAAAGCGCCCAGCGCAATTTTGAACAACGGATAGGTCCGGACGGTCGATATGCATTCCCATTCACGGCGGGCGTGGTCGGTCTCGCATTTGCCGCCGAGTTGTACCTGAAGACCCTTCTCGTCATCGCTCACGGAAAGGCACCGGCAGTCCATCGGCTGAACGTCTTGTTCGCCAAACTCCCTGAGTCCGTCCGAGCACTGGTCAAAGCGCGCTATGAGCAACGCCGCAAAGGGGCCGGATCTGTTCTCGAGTATGATTTAGTGGCCTACTCGAACGCATTCGTTGAGTTCAGATATGTCTATGAGGGTGGAAACAAGCCGATGGACATAGTCGGACTAGGGCAATTTGCAGCCGCCCTTTACGAAACCACTCGACGTCAAAATCCCGATCTACAGCTCTACGAGTATACACACATTCGGGTCACATCGGCGCTACAGGGGGTGCCAATATTCTCTTCAGGCCCCCACCCCTATCCACCAGCCCCCTCTTGGCCAGAGGACAGCGAGGCGATCAATGACTGAGCTAGTTCCGCTTCGCTATAATGGCGCTATGCAGAAATATTATCGGGGAGCAGACCACCTCGATGATATCGCGAAGAAGACCAACGCCTACGAGCAATCCAACCCCTCGCGCATGGACAGCGAGGAGGTTGACGGGGAAAAACTCTACCGGGTCTATTTCGACAAACCAGCCCCTGCCATCGGCTGCGAAGTCGGTGACTTTCTTCACAATATGCGCTCGGCACTGGATGTCGCGACATGCACCCTTGTGGAACTCTACGCGCCTTGTGCAGACCTCGGCCAGGTCCAGTTCCCGATTTCCGAGGGCGCTCAACTTAACGCCAGGGAGAAATCTCGGGTTCTGGACATCCCCGTTGCTGTTGAGGTTATGCAAGCCATCCGGGATCGTTCTCACAGTGCCCTTCTAGCTCTCCGCGACCTCAGCAATCAGGATAAGCACCGCCTCATCAGCACCGTGGTTGTTCGGGCCCAAGCTGCGAGCATCATCATTGATGAGACTACAAACACGGCTTCGATTCATTGTTCGCCGGACGTCGAACCACAGCTTTGGAACACTCCTCTCAAGTCTGGCGATGTCATTGGTCGAAACAGATTGCCAGGCATAGGCGTCAACTTCCCGCTGGCCCTCCTGGTTGACGACCAACCGATCAAGCTCACCGTGCTCAACGAAATCCTGCAGGCCGTCAGCGATATCCTCCACTATCTTACCTATGGGGCTTGGCCCGAGGATCGTTTGCCCCAGCTGTCATCAGATTCCGCGATCTAGCGCCAAAGCTTGCAAGGAACTGCAAGGTTTCAACTGATAGCTCCCTGCCTCTCCAAGCCTAGACTAGGGCCATTTGGAGCCCCTTCTAAAGTGCAAGGATAGCGGGACAGAAAGCCCGCGGGCGAGGCGGGGGACTCAGCGCGTTCCTCGGGGCGGCGGCGGGGGTCGGGGCGGCCAGGAGGCGCTCAGGAGGCCCCTCGCCTGCCCCGTCCGGCTCACTGGACCGCACAGATAGGCGGCCGCCCAGCCCCCGCCCAGGGGCAAGCTAGACGCTATCTGGCGAGGGCGCTGGGGACGTCGCTCAGCCGGGTGGTGTATGCGGGGCTGATCATCTCGCGCTTCAGGGTCCACGGCCGGTTGATGCCGGCGCCTGCCACGGTCAACGCGCCCCGCCCCCAACGTCGGTTCACAGCATCGAGGGCGGCCATGAGGTTCTCCCGCTCAGGCCCGGCGTCGAACAGCGACGGCGGCGCGGCCGAGGCCTCGACCAGGTCGTCCAGGATCACACCAGCCTTCGCGTATCGATAGCCCGGCGCCCACAGTCGGCGCGCGGCCGAGCAGGCGGCGCGCACCAGCTCGAGACTGTCCGATGTCGGCGCCCTGGTGCTGGCCACGCCGGACACCGACCGCGACGGCCCGTCGGCGAACCGGCTCGTGTGCATGAAGACGCCGATGTGAGAGGCGACCACGCCATGGCGCCGCAGCTTCTCCCCTGCTCGCGTCGCGTAAAGGCTGACCGCCTGCAGCATTTCATCCAAGGTCGTGATGCGTTCGCCGAACGACCTAGTCACGGCGATGCCCTTCCGGCGCGGCGGCTCCAGCTCTAGATCCGCACAGACCACGCCGCGCAGCTCCAGCACCAGGCGCTCGCCGGTCACGCTCAGTAGCGAGCGCGCCAGGCGCGGGTCCATGTCGCGCAGCTGGGCCGCCGTGGTGACGCCGACGCCCCTCAGCTTCCCGGCCGAGGCCCGGCCGACGCCCCAGACATCCTCGACCTCGACGCTGGCCAGCAGCGCATCGCGGCCGTCGACGGCGGTCAGATCGCAGACGCCTTCCATGCCGGGCCGCTTCTTGGCCAAGTGGTTGGCCACCTTGGCCAGCGTCCGCGTCGGGCCGAGGCCCACGCACGTCGGGATCCCGGTCCAGCGCCGCACGGTCTCGCGCATGCGGCGGGCTTCGCCGATCGGGTCGATCAGGTCGCTGAAGTCCAGGAAGGACTCATCGATGGAATAGATCTCGATCGAGCGGGCAAACTGCTCATAGACCCCGTTCACCCTGCGGCTCATGTCGCCATAGAGGGCGTAGTTCGATGACCGAGCCACGATGCCCTTGGCCGCGCACAGGTCGCGGATCTTGAACCAGGGCGCGCCCATCTCGATGCCCAGGGCCTTGGCCTCTGGCGTCCGCGCCACGGCGCATCCGTCGTTGTTCGACAGGACGATGACCGGCCGCCCCTCAAGGGATGGATCGAACACCCGCTCGCATGAGCAGTAGAAGCTGTTCCCGTCCGACAGGGCGTAGACCCGGCTCACGCCCCCATGTCCCGATGCCGGGTCAGCGACCAGGTCACGACGCCCCAGATCGAGGCCTCGGTCGCCTCGTCCAGGACCAGCGGCTCCATCTCCCGGTTGGCGAACTCCAGCGCCAGGCGGCCGCGTCGTTTGACCAGGCGCTTCACGCTCGGCTGGCTGTCGATCACGGCCACAACCACGTCGCCCGCGCGCGGCGTCAGCGAGCGATCGACCACGACGATGTCGCCGTCCTGGACACCCGCGTCGACCATGCTCGATCCCGCGACCCGCCATAGGAAGGTGGCCACCGGATTGGTCACGATCAGCTGCGCCGGATCCAGCGCCTCCTCGACATAGTCGTCTGCAGGCGACGGAAAGCCCGCACAGATCCGCGCGCCCGCCATGCCGACCAGCATCGGCGCGCCCTGCGCGATCGGTCGCGCTCCAAACTCTTCCAAAGCCAGCTCCAATGATCCGGACGCCAACCGACCCGAACGCGCTCCTACGCCGCGCGCTCGCATCATCAAAGAGGATTGTTCTCTTTTTGTTCCGATCTTGTGGAAGGGGCTGTGAACAGACCGGCCGAGCCCTGAGGCCCGGCCAACTCGTCAGCCATCAGGGCCGAGGCGTGATGATCACTTCGCGCGCCAGCTGGGCCCCCTTCCCTGCCAGGCCGTAGTGGGTATCGACCGCATCGATCTGGAAGGCGGCGAAGATCTTCCGCACCTCAGGCCGGTCATTCAGCGACAGGATGAACCGGCCCTTCAGCCCGGCCAGCACCTCGGCCATCTGTTCGAACTCGTCGCGACCGAACAGGTCGACGCCATAATCGTTCTCGCAACCGAAGTATGGCGGGTCGAGATAGATCAGCGCCCCGGCGCGGTCATAGCGCTGGATGAAGTCGGCCCAGGGCAGATGTTCGATCGTCACCCCTTCCAGCCGCTTCGCCGCCGCCAAGAGGTCGTCTCCGACCATGCTGGCGCGGTACCGGGCCGGGCCGTCCTTGGTCACGCCAAACGCCTGGCCTGTGACCTTTCCACCGAACGACACCTTCTGCAGGTAGATGAACCGGGCCGCGCGCTGCAGATCGGTCAGAGTGGTCGGATCCTGGCGCTTCAGCTGGTCGAAATCCTCACGGCTGGCCAGCATCAAGGCCGTCAGATCGGTCAGCGCGCCGGGGTGCGCCCGCATGCAGCGGAACAGGTTCACGACGTCGCCGGACCAGTCGTTGATGATCTCGCACTTCGGCCGGACGCGGCGGCGCAGGAAGACCCCGCCCATGCCCACGAACGGCTCCAGGTAAAGGTTGTGAGGCGTGGCCTCGATCATCCCGCACAGGCGGCGGGCAAGGTTGCGCTTGCCCCCGATCCACGGCGCGATCGGGCGGACGGGCGAGACAGGGGTATTAGGCGTTGAAAACATTGGCGACTCAATCACGGATACGCCCCGCCGGTGATCCGGTAGCGGGGCTGAAGGGGCGTGCACCCCTGGACGTGCTGAGTTCAGGCTCGGCGGCTCGGGCGCTCAAACGCCCGGCCCCCGCTGCATAGGCACCGAAGGCGACGCCTAGATCTTCGACGCCCTGACGAAACGATATGGCCCCCTGTTGTCAGAGCGGGCCTGACAACAATGCGCGATGCTGCCGGGGGGCTGCGATGATCAAGAAACCAAAGAAGCCGAAGAAGCCGAAGAAGGAAATATCTAGGGACGACCAGGTCTGGAAGCGCATGAACCAGCCGGTCCTGGGCATGCTCATCTTTACCGTTCTACCCTTCCTGATCATCGCCATGGACTTCGGCATCAAGTATCCGAAGACCGGGACGATGGCCCAGCTGATGACGGTGGCGAGCGATTGGCAGGGCTTAATAGCTGGCACCTTCGCCTTGCTGGCGGCGGCCTTCACCGCCCGCGCCGTGGTGATGCAGATCAGTTCAGCCGAAACCTTGGAACAGACCCGCTTGGAAGGAGCGCGCGCCCTGGACGAGCGGAACACGGCTCGCGACCTACTTGCGGCCCGGTCAGTCATGCCGCTGACGCTCAGCGTTTTAGCGGACTACGCCACGTCGGTCGCTGTTTCAGCTCACAAGGTTCTGAAGCAGATGCCGAAGGGTGGATCGCTCAACAGGCGGCTGATGACGATGCCTGAGATGCCTAGCGCCCCCGCATCAATCATTGACGAGCTCCAAAACTTCATCCGCGTCGCGCCCACAGACCTGGGCACAGCGGTCGCCGATATACTCGCCGACCTTCAGCTCCTCAGGACCAACGCGGAAGCTTCATGGTTGAAGTCTCTAATCTTTCGGCTGCAATGGGAGGCGCTGATCGGCCGGGCAGCCGTCCTTTATGCCCGGATCGATGCCCTATACCCATACGCTCGGCGGCAAGTCGAAGCGGCTCCCACGCTGCCCGAGGAGTACAATGTTGATATTGTACTTGCCCTCTGGTTCGACGGCATGGAGGACTTCCCAGGATATACCAAGGCCGCACATGCCTGCCTTAAGCAGGCGACTTCGCCCGCGCCCTAAACCGGACCACCTCGTCGCCCATCCACTCGTTCAGCGCCTTGAACCTGTTCTGCAGCGGCACGGTCTCGGTCTCGTAGAAGATCTCAGCCGCCTCCTTCACCGATCCGAAACCGCCCGCATTCGATGGGACCACGCCCAGCAGCTGAGGGTACACTCTGTGTACGGCGAGGATGTCGTCGCGGGTGACGTTCTTGATGTCCGAAAAGTTGTCTTTCGCCGCCGCCTCTGCCGGATGCAGCAGCTGGATGCCTTTCTCCTTGCCCGTCGGGCTATGGACGAACAGGTTCCTGAAATTTCCCGGCCCTTTGGCCCCCTTCAGCGCGTGCCGGATGGCATCTGCGTCAGTGGTGCTCAGGGCGTCGGTCACATACATGATGAAGCCGGAATGCGAGCCGTTCAGGTAGTAGCGACGGCGATATAGGCCCGCGTCCTCGCTCAGCAGGGCTGACTGCAGGGCGCTCAGGTACTCCGGCTCGCCATAGATCTCCTGGTCGATGCCCGGCCGACGGCCATGGAAGACGGCGCCCGGCTTGAAGGCGTGTTCGTTGGCCCAGTTCTGGACGAAGAAGAACTCCCCGTCCTTCACTCCGCGCCGCGTGTATTTCGCCAATGACCGGCGCAGCGGCATCGACCCGCCCAGCCGGTTGTTGACCCGCTCGACGTAGTAGTTCGCCAGCACCTGGTCATCCAGGGCCATGCCCTCGAACGTCTCGCGCGACAGCAGCGGATGCGGGATGAAGTCGCGGACCAGCTGGCCGACCTTGTAGAACATGGCGCTGCCGTGGTGGCTGCTGACCTTGGCCGCCCGGCTTAGGCCCTCCATCGGCGTCGGCGTCTCATACCAGCGGCCGTTGTTCCAGCAGGCCATGTGCTCCAGCAGCCCGGCCCGGCCGCCCAGCACGGGCTCCGGGTTGCCGAAGCTGAAGGCCATCGGTTCGGCGGCGACTGCCGGCGCCATGTCAGGTTCAGTCGTCATCGCCAAAAATCTCCACGCTGGATTGAGTGCCGGTCACGCCGATCGAGGCCTCCAGCGGTTCGTTATCGAGGGCCTGGAACAGCGCCCAGGCGAGGTCGCCGTGACCGCTGGCCTTGGTTCGCGGGGCCTCATAGGTCAGATGGCGACCCTTGTTCGTCAGGGTCCGGCGGATCGACATCAGGGCGCTGGTCATGTCCTGCCAGGTCGCCGGATATTCCAGACGCTTGCGGCTGATGACGTTCAACGCCTTGTGGACCAGGCGCGTCTTGACCATCGGGTCATAGAGGTGGCCGCGCGCCATCGGGAAGAAGTGCTTCACCAGCTGCAGCACGGCGTTGCCCAGGCCGGTGCGGTCGATGTCGATCTTGGTGACGTTGTAGCGTTTGGTCATGGCCTCGATGACCAGGGCCTGCTCGGTGAAGTCGGAGCCTCTGAACTGCTCCTTCCAGATCACCCTGAACTTGCCCTTGCCCAGCTCGGGCGGCGGAGCGACCAGCACCAGGGCGGCGTTGTCCGCGTTCTCCCCGTCGCCGTTCGGGTCGTAGGACAGCCAGACCTCACCGTCATACGGCTGGCCATAGCCGAAGATCTGGCTTTCGAAGTCGATGTCGTTCCAGGCGTCCAGCTCATCGATCTGACAGGGACGCAGCGCCGACATCGGGAAGATCGACAGGCTGTCGTCGATGAACTGGCACATGTAGAGGTTGGCCCACGCGGCCGCGCTCTTTCGCCGTTTCAGATCGGCCAGGTTGAACAGGGTGCAGCCGCTGGCCGCCGCGTCCTCGATCGTGACGATCTGACGCCAGATCCCGTCCTCGCACAGGCGGCCGTCTTTCAACGCCTTCCAGCTAACGTCGAACTCGACCCGGTCCTTCTTTGGCCGGTCGGCGTTCCAGGCCTTGCCGGTCCAGAATGGATAGGCCTCGTCGTTGATGGACGTCGGCGTCGAGATATAGGTCAGGCGATACTGCTTGTGCGACGCCATGCCCGAGGCGACGTCTTCCAGGCGGGTGAAGCCATGCACCCACATGAATTCATCGAAGTAGAGCGACCCGTGATAGCTCTGCGCCGTCCGGCTGTTCGTGCCGAGGAAATAGAGCGTCGGCTGCTGCAGCGGCAGGCCGGTGTCGGAGTTTTCGCCCCGGTCGATCGTGATGTTCTCGCCGGTCAGCTCGACACCGACCGTCATCCTGACGAAGTCGATGATGTAGGACTTGAACTGGTTGGCCTGGTTCTTCGAGGCGCTCAGGAAGATCTGGTTGTCGCCAGTGTCCAGGGCCTCCATCAGGGCTTCGCGGGCGAAGTACCAGGTCGCGCCGATCTGGCGCGACTTCAGGATCATCCGTGCTTTGTGGCTCCGCGCGGCGTGCCAGGTTTCCTGATAGCCGAACAGCTCGTCATGGAACCGCTGACGCAGGATCTCGACCTGCTCGTCAGTGATGACGTTGCGCTTGGCCTTCTTCTTGTCTTTGGCGTTCCGGTTCCCGACCTTGTCGTTCAGGTGGCCGGTATGGCCTCCCTCGCCTTCGAACTTCCGGACCCGCGCGATGGTGACCATCTCGCGGCCGAGCAGGTCGATCTCCTTGAAGTCGCGGCCCTCCTTCAGCTCCTTCATGATCAGAGTGATCATGCGAGCTTCCAGGCAGCCTTCGACGCGCTCGAGCGACGACACCACGTCCCAGCCGTCGCGGCTCTTCCAGCTGGCCAGCGTCCCCTCTGAGACGTCCAGCCACTCGGCGATGTCGGTCAGCCGCCAGAACGACCAGTAGAGGAACTTGGCCGCCCGGCGCGGGTCCAGCTTCTGGCTGACGGGAAAGCCGACAGCGCCGGACTCCATCAGCATGGCGCCGACGTTCTTGGTGTCCTTTTCCTCTTGGGATTTCGGCTGTTGGGCGCGGGTCTTCATGGGCGCGGACGCTACCGACGCCCCCGCCGCCTCTCGCGCCTGCCTTGTTGTCAGACGCCGTCTCACAACAGCAGCGCCTTGAGGTCAGGCGGCCAGCAGTCCTGATCTGGAGCCTGTCAGACGGCCCACGACGGGCCTCCCCACCGATCAGGCGAGCGACCCAGCCCCATGGCCGACAAAACCACCCAGAAGTCCCGCTACTTCCGCGTCGCCGTCGAAGGCGGCACGACCGACGGCCGCGTCATCGAGGCCAGCTGGATCGATGAGATGGCCCAGAACTACAACCCGGAAACCTTCCGCGCTCTGGTGAATATCGAGCACATCAAGGGCTATGATCCGAACGGCGCATTCGGCAGCTACGGCAAGATCCTCGCCCTGGAGGCGCGGGACCATGAGCTTGAGCTGAACGGCAAGACCGAGAAGCGCCGCGCCCTCTATGCCCAGGTCGAACCCAACGATCAGTTGGTCGCCCTGAACCAGAAGGGCCAGAAGCTCTATCCCTCGATCGAGGTGAACCCGAACTTCGCGGGCAAAGGTCAAGCCTACTGCGTCGGCCTGGCCGTCACCGACAACCCCGCCTCGCTCGGCACCGAAATGTTGGCCTTCTCGGCCACGGCTGCGATCAGTCCCCTGCGCGATCGCAAGCAACACGCGGACAACCTGTTCACCGCTACCGGCGACGCGATCGAGCTGGTGTTTGAAGACGCCGTGACGTCCACGTCGGGCTTCAGCATGGACACCTTCCTGGAAGCCGCCGCCGTCAAGTTCGGCTTCAAGCCCGCCCCAGCGGCCGCCTCCACGCCGGTCAATGCTCCCGCCGCCAACACCGGCATCACGGCCGACGCCTTTGCGGCTGGCTTTGCTGAACTCGGCCAGGGCCTGAAGGCCATGTCGGACAAGTTCAGCGGCGAAATGGCGACCGTCCGCGCCGACTTCGGCCAGCTGCAGTCCGACGTGACCACGCTGAAGACCGGGCTCTCCAACACGCCCGAGCTGAACCATTCCAGCCGCCCGGCCGCGACCGGCAGTGACGGCTCGATCCAGACCGAATTCTGACGCCCGGCATCGCCCGCCGCCCCTCCTGCCCCCTGACCTTTCGGAACTCCCATGCAGAACGATACCCGCGTCAAGTTCACGGCCTACGCCACCCGCATCGCCCTCCTGAACGGGGTCGCCAATGCGGCGCTGTCGTTCACCGTGGCGCCGACCGTCCAGCAGAAGCTGGAGTCGAAGCTGCTGGAATCCTCGGCCTTCATGAAGCGCATCAACGTCGTGCCGGTGCGCGACAAGGAAGGCGCCAAGCTGGGTCTGGGCAACACAGGCCCGACCGCCAGCCGGACCAACACGGCCAACGGCACGAAGCGCAAGACGCGCGCGACCCACACTCTGGATAAGCGGGGCTACAAGTGCGCGAAGACCAACTTCGACACCCACATCCGCTATGAGACCCTCGATAGCTGGTCGGAATTCCCCGACTTCGAAAACCGCATCCGCGACCACTGCTTCCAGCAGCAGGGCCTCGACCGCCTGATCATCGGCTGGAACGGCACCCACGTCGCCGAAGACACCGACATCGACGACTTCCCCCTGCTGCAGGACGTCAACGTCGGCTGGCTCAAAATCCTGAAGGAAGAAGCCCCGCACCAGGTCATCCCCGGCATCAACACCGCCGCCGAGGGCGCGCCGCCCGTTTACCGTCCCATCCGCGTGGGTCCGAACGGTGACTTCGCCAATATGGACGCCCTGGTCATGTCGGCCGTCATGCTGATGGAGCCTCAGTTCCGCGAGGACACTGGCCTCGAAGCCATCTGCGGCCGCGAGCTGCTGCACGACAAATACTTCCCCGTCGTCAACCAGGACCACAAGCCCAGCGAGACCCTGGCCGCCCAGACGGTCGTGGCTCAGAAGCGCATGGGCAACTTGGCGGCCACGACCCAGCCCTACTTCCCGTCCGCTTCGGTCCTCATCACCCGTCCCGACAACCTGTCGATCTACTGGCAGACCGGCGGCCGTCGCCGCCTGTTGAAGGACAACCCGGAGATGGACCAGGTCGAGAACTACGAGTCCTCGAACGACGGCTATGTCATCGAACGCATCGGCGCCGCTGCCCTGGTCGAGAACATCGAGTTCGGCGAGTGGCCGGCGCCGGTCGAAGGCGCTGGCGGCTAATCACCATGAGCCGCGTTGATCCCTTCCAGCGTCATCGCCAGCGCGTCCTGGCCGCAACCGCGTCCGGCGTGGCCGCCTCGATCGGCTACCCGGTCGCGGGCGGCCGTCGCGCGGCCAACGACGCCGGGCCGCCCGGCCAAGTCGGCACCGAGTACCAGCGCATGCAGGTCCAACAGTTGCATGATCGTCAGCGCCTGAAGCAGATCCAGTCCCGCACGGCCAAGATCGAGCTGAAGCGCGAACTGCTCCCGGCCTATGACGCCTGGATCGAAGGTGTGCTGGAGGCGTCCAAGGCCCAAGGCGTGACCGGCGTCCAGGACGAGGTGCTGATCACGGTGATGATCTGGCGCATCGATGTCGGCGACTACGCCGCCGCGATGCCGCTGATCGAATACGCGCTTCGCTGGGGCCTCCTGCTGCCCGGTCACTTCAAGCGGACCCTCGCCACCTTCGCGGTGGAAGAGATCGCCGACGCCGCCCTGCAGCTTCTGGCCCCCACAGCCGAGAAGCCCGCTGACGACCAGGTGAAGGCCCTGATCGAGGTGCTTGCCGAGATCGAGGCTCTGACCGCCGACAGCGACATGCCCGACGAAGTCAGGGCCTCGCTGCACAAGGCAATTGGCGCGGCGATCCTGGCGGGCGGCGAAGAGGAAGCTCAGGACCGGCGCCTTCGCGAAGCCCAGACCCTGAAGCGCTACCAGCGCGCCCTGGAACTCGACCCTCGCGCCGGTCTGAAGACCGACGTGACCAGGCTGATGCGCAGCCTGAACAAAGAACCGCCTCCTGCCCCGGCCGACGCGTCCACCGACGCCGCCGCTGCAGAAGGCTGACGGCCTGCCCCCCGGCGCTCGGGGCGGGGACGGAAAGACGAACAGCGGCTTGCCGCCTGCAAGTCGATCCGTCCCCCCACCCCGTAGCCGGGGGCGCATTCCTCCCTGGAGCATACAGTGACCGACCCCGTCTGGCCGAATGATCCGTCTCTGGAACCGACGCCGACCGCGTCGGCTGCTGAAGGCATGGTCGCGGCCGACGGCTGGTGGCCCGACGTCGAACTGGCGCAGCTCCGCGACATCGTGCGCCTGAACCAGACCAAGATCCCGCTCGCAAGACTGACCGAAGCCGTCCAGGTCGCCATCCTGGACATCGCCGAGGAGCTGGCCGGCTGGCGCGCTGAACATGGCGCCGGACTGTCCGGCCTGGCCGCCGTGCCTGGCATGATGGTCGGTGGCGAAAGCAGCTACGTCATTCGCTGGCGTCGGGCGATCGCCGCCTGCGTCGCGGCCGACCTGGGCGAACGTCTGCTCGGGCAGTCATCCACCGCCGCCGGTCATGATCGCGCCGCCGAGCTGCTGCCTGAAGCAGATCTTCACCGCCGCAACGTCGTTCACGCCGTCCGCCTCTTCCTCGGCCAGCCCCGCATCATCGCCGAGCTGATCTGATGGCCGCGTTTCAGGCCGTCTCCGAACCCGGCGACACCGTCGACAAGCTGGTCTGGCGCGAACTGCGCAAAGGCCCGGCCGCCGTTGAGCGTGTCCTCGATGCGAACCCTGGCCTCGCCGATCTGGGCGCCGTCCTGCCGAACGGGACGGCCGTGATGATCCCAGACACGGCGGGCGCCGCCACCGCCCAACCCCTCGTCCAGCTCTGGGATTGATCATGACCGCGCAGCCTTTGCCCACTCTCCCTCCTCAGCCGGTCAACTGGTCGAAGGTCGCCTTCCTCTTTGGTGCGGCCGTGACCTTCTCCGGCTGGGTCGTCGTCGGCGCCCAGGTCGTTCAGCGCCTGCAGGTCCTGGAAGAGCGCACCGCCCCCTTGGCGAATGGCGATCTGATCCGCGTCCAGACCGACGTCGCCTGGATCCGCCAACGCCTGGAACAGGACAAGGCCCGATGAGCGTCAACCGCCGCCAGGTGTTCGCCCTGCTCAAAAACCTGCCGATGATCCGGTTCGCGCTGATGCTCGGCGGCGGGATGGTCGCGACCAGCTTCGTCGGCTGGGTCCAGTTCCTTATGGGCCACGGCCGCTGGCCCGCGACCGAAGCCGTCGCCATCGCCCGGATCGACGCCCTCAAATGGCTAGGCCTCGGCGGCCTGGCCATCATCGCCCTCGTCATGGTCGCCCTGGCTTTCGGCCAGCTTGAGAAGGCCAGCATCGGCTTCCGTGACGCCAAGGTCGACCTCGATTTCGACAAGCCTGATCCCGGAGATCCCAAATGAAGGCCATTCGCTATCTGGTCGTGCACTGCGCGGCCACGCCCCCTTCACGCGATATCGGCGTGAAAGAGATCTGCGTGATGCACAAGGATCGGGGCTTCAACGACGTCGGCTATCACTACGTCATTCGCCGTGACGGCCGTATCGAGAAGGGCCGCCCCGACAATGTCGCTGGTGCCCATGTGTCCGGCTTCAACAGCATCTCGCTAGGCGTCTGCCTGGTCGGCGGTGTCGACGCCAAGGGCAGGCCCGAGGACAACTACACCCCGGCCCAGTATGCCTCGCTGGAGCAACTGCTGGTCACGCTGCAGGGCTCCTACCCGTCCGCCCAGATCCTCGGCCATCGCGACCTCTCCCCGGACAAGAACGGCGACGGCAAAATCTCGCCGAACGAATGGCTGAAGGCCTGCCCCTGTTTCGACGTCCGCAGTTGGTGGGCCAAACGGGAGCGTCGCTGATGGACGCCCTGCGCCGCACCTTCAACCTGAACTCCCCCTTCGCCCTGGTGGTCGGCTTCATCCTCCTCATCCTCTTCGCTGGCGCCATCGGCTTCCGGTTCGACCCGCTGAACCTGACGGCCAAGCGGGCCGACCAGGCCGACGCCGCCGCCGCAGTCTCCCAGGACGACGCATCCGCCCGCCGCCTCGAGTCCGCGGGCGCTGCTGACACGGCCCAGCGCATCGACCGGATCACGGTCCAGATCCGCGCCGCCGACGACATCGCCCACAGATCCGCCCTCGCAGCCCAGGACGCCCCCGATGCGAATGTTCCCCTTGATCCTGCTCGCCTTGATCGCTTGCGCCTTGCTGATGACCAGCTGTGCCAGCTCAGTCCGGCCGTCTGTTCCGACCCCGCCGCCGCAACGGTCTATGCCCGAGCAGGCCGCCCGCCCCTGCCACCTTCACCGCCTGCCTGACGCCGCCACGACCGCTGACCTTGAAACCGCGCTCATCATCAGGGGCGCGGCCATCGTCGCTTGTGACGCCTCCCGTCAGCTGGCCGTCGATGTCCATGCAGGCGAACACCGCGACGAGGCGGCCTGGTTGAACGACGCCGCCGATCGCCGCCGTCCGTGGTGGCAGAGGATCCTGCCGTGAGCTTCTACAAGCCCGACAGTCTGAAGGAGGCCCTGACCAAGGCCCTCGATCAGGCGCACCACATCAGCGAAAATCCCGACCGCCTTCAGATCGAGCTGTTGGAAGGCTCGGTCCACGCCCTGGCCACGCCCGGCCTCGGCTTCCAGTACCGCTATGAAGTCGCCGTCGGCGTCCTCGACTTCACGGGCGAGCTGGACGAAATCATGATCCCGCTGCTGGTCTGGCTGAAGCGCTGGGAAACCTCCTTCTTCCTGAACCACACCCAGGCGGAACAGGGCATCCGCTTCGAGCGCCAGGTGCTGGACGATGAAGCCGCCAACATCCTGTTCACGCTCAAGCTGACAGAAGCGGTCGGTTTCGAGGCCGTGGAGGGCGGCTTCCAGGTAGTCCACCGCAAAGACCCTCCGCTGATGAACACGGGCGTCGCCGCGCCCCTGCATCAGATCTACGCCAACGGCGAGCTGGTCGCGCACTGCGACATCCACCCCGTCCAGGGCTGATCAATGTCCGCCCCGCGCGAGGACATGCTGATCCTCTTCGCCGAGTCTGCCGGCGCCATTCTCCAAAGCCTTGAAGCGGGCGAGCGCAAGCAGCTGCTGCGCCGCATGGCCCACACCCTGCGCCGATCTCAGGTCCGGCGGATCACCGCCCAGACGGCCCCTGACGGCGCGCCTTGGGAACGCCGCAAGCCCCGCAAAGAGCGCAAGGCCGTCTCCCGGCCGATCCGGTTCCTCTACATGAAGGGCGGCGAGACCCGCGTGGCCGAGATGCGCAGCTGGCGCAGGGACGGCCCCATGGTCATCGGCTACGACAAGGAAGCCGAGGGCATCCGCACCTTCCGCCGCGACCGGATCGCCCGCCATCTACCGCCTGAGGGCGGCGGCGTTGACCCCGGTGCCATGGACGGCACGATCTGGAACGCGAGAGGCGTGCTGAAGCCCGTCGCCCGCAAGATGTTCCTGAAGCTGAAGTCCGGCCGCCACCTGACGGTGAACGCCAGCTCGGCCGCCGCCTGGATCGAGTTTACCGGCCGGGCAGGTAAACTTGCCGCCATCCACCACTACGGCCTTCGCGATCGTGTGGCGCCGGGCGGCCCTGAAACCGACTACCCTCAGCGTGAATTGCTCGGGTATAGCCAAGAGGATCAGGAAGCTATGCTGGATATGCTCCTGAATCATGTCGCGGGGGGCGGTAAACTCTAATGATCCCATTCACAGATAAGCACGGACGCGAGATTCTGATCGACGCTGATGGCAGCGATGACGTTTCGGCGACGCATAACGGTGTTGAGATTGCGCGCTTCTCGATACTTAGGGGCGACCACATCGATGAACGGATGCCGGACAATGAACCGAGCAGCCTGTTTCATCTCCACATGGAGGACGACTATTTCCGGTCGGGCATCGGCTTCGCCATGTTGAAAGAAGCCGTCGTGCAACACGACAAATTGGCCCCTCCCTCCAATCGGCTAGACGACAAAAACCGCATGACGGATCGGGGATTGGCCTTTGTTCGAGCCGGTATCAAAGCTGGTTTGATCTTCCCGCTTCCCGAAGAGCCCTACTAGAACTCGTTGTCCGCTGTTGTCAGAGGCGATCTGACAACAGCGCGCGGTCGCGCCTCTACCCCTGCCCCGGCGACATGGCCGCATGTCCATCTTCACCGGCCAGTCCACAGGCTCGACCGCCGTTGACCTGTCCAAGCTGCCCTTCCCGGCAGTCATCGAGATCCTGAGCTTCGAAACGATCGTCGCCGCCGCCAAGGCCCGACTGGTCGAGCTGATGCCTGCCCTGGAACCGACGCTGAACATACCCAGCGAGCCGCTGGTTCTGGTCATCGAGATCTTCGCCTATCGCGAAACCATCCTTCGCCAGCGCGTCAACGACGCCGCCCGCGCCGTCACCCTGGCCTATGCGTCTGGCTCGACCCTCGACCACCTGGTCGCCCTGCTTGGCGTGACCCGCATTGAGCTGGAACCAGCTCGACCGGAAACGAACACCCCGGCCGTCATGGAGTCGGACGAGTCGCTGCGACGCCGCGCCCTTCTCGCGCCAGAAGCCTATTCCGTGGCGGGACCGGCCGGGGCCTATGTCTCCCACGCCTTGGGCGCCAGCGGCGACGTCCTGGACGCCTCGGCCACCACGCCCTCGCCCGGCGTCGTCCTGATCACGATACTGGCCCGCGACGGCGACGGCGTCCCCTCGGCCGAGCTGCTGGCCGATGTCCTGGTCATCGTCGCGGCCGATCATATCCGCCCGATGACGGACGACGTCCGCGTCCAGGCAGCCGAGATCCTGACCTTCGCCATAGATGCAGCGATCACCACCTACGCCGGACCGGATTCCGCCGTCGTCCTGGCCGAGGCGCATCGCCGTCTCGACGTCTACCTGACCACCTCCTTCCGGCTCGGCCGCGATGTCACCCGTTCTGGCATCATCGCCGCCCTACACACGGACGGGGTTCAGAACGTCGTGCTGGCCTCACCTGCCGCCGACGTCGTCGTCAACGCCGCCCAGGCCGCCCGCTGCACGGCGATCAACGTCAACCATGCGGGTCTCGACGAATGATCCGGGCCGCCATTCCCCTGGCGACGCCCAACGCGACGCAGCTCGAGCGCGCCATCGACCACGTCACGGCCCGCCTCGATCAGGTCGAGGTGCCGATCCGCGACCTCTGGAACGCCGACACCTGCCCGATCGAACACCTGCCCTGGCTGGCCTACGCCCTGTCGATCGACGCCTGGAACGCGGACTGGTCCGAGCGGACCAAGCGGGCCTTCGTCAAGGACGCCATCGCCGTCCAGCGCCAGAAAGGCACCGCCACGGCCGTAGAGCGCGTGGTGAAGGCCTTCGGCGCCCAGATCGTGGTGCGCCCCTGGTTCAAACAGGATCCGCCTGCAGAGCCCTTCACCTTTGACCTGGTGCTGACCGTGACCGGCGAGTCCGACGGCTCCGCGCGCCTGGTCGAGGACGTCATCGCCGAGGTCGCGCGGACCAAGAGCGCCCGCGACCACTTCACCTTCACCCAGGGCTTCCAGGCAAGCGGCGGGATCGCCGTCGTCGGGTCGGCGCGTGTCGCCGCCTACCGACGTCTCAGCCTGCGCGAAGCCGCCTGACGGAAACGACATGGCCCTTTCGATCACCATCACCGACGTCGGCCGCGCCGCACTCGTCAACGCTCAGAACACCGGCTCGACCGCCATGGTCATCAACCGGATCGGCGTCAGCGCCAGCCATGCGGTCGGCGACCTGAAGGCGCTGACCGTCCTGCCGAACGAGCGCAAGAAGCTGGCCACCATCGCGGGCGACGTCGTGGCCGACGACGTCATCCATGTCACCATCCGCGACGACACGACCGACGCCTATGACCTGCGTGCCTTCGGGGTCTATTTCGCCAACAACGTCCTTTTCGCTGTCTGCACCCAGGCCGAGCCGATCATGCAGAAGGCGGCCGCCGCCATGCTGCTGCAGGCGGTCGACATCACCCTGACCACCCTGGACACCGAGGCCATCACCTTCGGCGAAGCTGGCTTCACCAACCCGCCCGCCACGACGGATCGGATGGGCGTTGTCGAGCTGGCCACGTTCGAAGAAACCCTGTTGCTGGAGGACGCCACCCGCGCGGTGACGCCGTTCGGCCTCGGCCGCACTCTCGTAGCCTGGGCCGCCAACTTCGCCGCGAGGGTCCACGGCCACGTCATCAGCGACATCCAGGGCCTGACCGAAGCCCTGGGCAACAAGTCCCCGACCGGCCACCAGCATGCGGCGGCCGACATCGCATCCGGTATCCTTCACGTCGATCGCATTCCCAAGCTGGCCATCGGCTGGATCACTGGTCTTAGCGACGCCCTGAGTACGTTCGCCGCCAAGGTCCACACCCACAACGCCGCCGACATCGACAGCGGCACCCTCGGGCTCGATCGCCTTCCGAACAACGTCCCCCAGAGCAAGATCCAAGGCTTGGTGGACGCCCTGACGTCGTTCGCGCTGAAGGCCCACAAGCACAACGCGGCCGACATCGACAGCGGGACGCTTTCCGCCGATCGCGTTCCCGACCTGCCCCAGGCCAAAATCACCGGCCTGCCCGGCGCCCTTGACGGCAAGGCATCGAACGCCATCAGCGTCGTCGCTGGAAACGGCCTGACGGGCGGCGGGACTCTCGGGGCGTCCAGGACGGTCACCCTCGGCACGCCCCTGCCCGTAACCGGGGCGTCGGGCGACACCGTCACCGCGACCGGCCACAGCCATTCTCTCTCGCTCGGCACAGCCGACGTCACGGGCTTGCCCGCCGCCCTCGATTCCAAAGCAGGGGCCGCCATTCAGATCATTGCGGGCAACGGCCTGACCGGCGGCGGAACGCTCGCGGCGAACCGAACGCTCGCCATCGGGACGCCACTTGCCGTCACGGGCGCCTCCGGCAACACCGTCACCACGACCGGCCACAGCCACTCCCTCTCTCTCGGCATCAACGATGTCACCGGCCTGCCGGAAGCGCTTGCCGGCGCCTCTGCTACGCCGGGCGAGGTCACGCACTTCGCACGATCGACGGCCCCTGCAGGCTGGCTGCCGTGCAACGGCGTCGCCGTTTCGCGCTCGACCTATGCCGCCCTGTTCGGGGCGATCGGCACGACCTTCGGCGCGGGCAACGGCAGCACGACCTTCAACGTCCCCGACCTGCGCGGCGAGTTCATCCGTGGCTTTGACGGCGGCCGGGGCGTGGACAGCGGGCGAGCCTTTGGTTCGGCCCAGGACGACGAGCTGCGGGCGCACACCCACCTTGCCTGGGCCGGTACTGGCCAGGGCAGCCTCAATGTTCCTGCCGTCGATAACGACGGCAACACACCGAACCGCTCAAACCCCACCAGCTCGACGGGCGGCGTCGAAACCCGACCGCGCAACGTCGCCCTGCTCCCCTGCATCAAGACCTGAGATCAGCCATGCTCATCCATCACTACGACCCGACGACCCGGCTCTATCTGGGCTTCAGCACCGCCGAGCCGGATCCGTTGGAACTGGAGCGTGAGCAGATGCGGGTTCTGGCCGCCTCGTCCTCGGCCGCACAGGCCGCCTTCGTCGCCGACCTGGACGACGGCGCCACCATGGAGGAGGCGCGGGCCGCGCTCGCCCTGGCCCAGGCCGAGGCACAGCGACAGGTAGACGCGGTCGAACCGACCATCTTCTTGATCCCGGCCCACGCCACCGACATCGCCCCCGAGCCCTATACCGAAGACCAGTGCGCCCGCTGGAACGATGAAGCCTGGACGATCGAAAGCCTGACCGTCGATCCTTTCGATCCCGAGCCGGAAGACGAACTGACGGAAGCCGAACTGGCCGAGCTGATCCGCCAGGAACGGACCGGCCGCATCGCCCTGGTGCGCTACCTGGTCGACCGCCACCGAGACGAGATCGCCCTCGGCCGGACCACGACCCTGACCAATGAGGACTACCTGCTGGTGCTTCAGCACATTCAGGATCTCCGCGACGTGCCTGAACAGGAGGCCTTCCCGACCGCCGTTGAATGGCCCCTTCTCCCGCCTGAACTGCTGGCCACCGGAGCCTGATCTCTTGTTGTGAGACGGCGTCTGACAACAGCGCCCCCGCGATAACGGCCTGCTGCTGCGCCATCGTCCCCGGCGATGACCGCCCGGAGCCAGAACAACGAAGCCCAGAGACAACTCGCCGAGGTCGTGCGCGAGGGCGTCATCGATTCCGTCGATCTGGATGCGGGTCTGGCTCGCGTCCGGATCGGCGATACCCTCTCGCCGCCGATCGACTGGTTGATGATGACCGGCGACACCACGGTCTGGTCGCCCCCGACCGTCGGCGCTGCTGTCGTCGTCCTCTGTCCTGAAGCCGACATCGAGCGGGGCTTCATCCTCAACGGCCTGCCGTCGCGCGCCTTCGCGCCGCTGTTCCTCGGCCTGAAGAACGCCATCCGTTTCAGGGACGGTGCCCAGGTCAGTTACGACCCCGAGGCCAGCACCCTCGACTTCAACCTGCCCGGCGCCATGAGCATCACTGCCCCGGCAGGGCTGTCGATCACCGCCGATGTCGCGATCACCGGCAACCTGCATGCCACCGGCACCGTCACTGGCGACGTCGATGTGATCGCGGCCGGGATCAGCGGCAAGAGCCACACCCACGGCAAGGTCGCCGCAGGCCAGGCCGTTTCCGGTGGCCCGCAATGATCGTCGTTCCCGGCGCCTCGATCGGCATGTCGCGCAAGACCGGCATGGCCATCCTGGCGGACAGCCTGGAGCATCTGCACCAGTCCATCGCGCACATCCTGACGACGCCGCTCGGCTCGCGCGTCATGCGCCGCGACTACGGCTCGGAACTGCCCGACCTGATCGACCAGCCCCTGAACGCCGCGATCCGGCTGCGCATCTACGCCGCCACGGCCATCGCCCTGCAGCGCTGGGAAAAGCGGATCCGTCTGCGCCGGGTCCAGCTGATCCCCGCCGTCGACGGCCGGGCCGAGCTGCGGCTGGAGCTGCAACGCACCGACATGCCGCGTCGGCCGACCGTCACCATCGCCTATCCCCTTTCGTCATTCGGAGCCTGAGATCATGGCCAGCACCCCTCTCCCTCACGGCGTGACCGTGGTCGAAGTCGCCCAGGGCGCGCGCACCCTGCGTACCGTCGCCACCAGCATCATCGGCCTGGTCGCCGTGGCGCCCGACGCCGACGTCGCGACCTTCCCTCTGAACACGCCCGTCCTGCTGACCGATCTGCCGACCGCCCTCGAGGACGCAGGCATCGGCGGCACCCTGGCCAAGACCCTGCGCGCCATCGATGAGCAGGTTCGCACCCTGGTCGTCGTCGTCCGCGTCGCTGAAGGCCTGGGCGACACGCCCGAGGAGATTGAGCTGGAAACCCGCGCCAATGTCGTTGCGGGCGTCCAGGAGCTGCTGAAGGCCGAACAGATCTGCGGCGTTCGTCCGCGCATCCTGGTCGCGCCCGGCCTCGACAGCCAGGTCGTCACCGTCGCCCTGGGCGGCGTGGCCAAGAAGCTGAACGCCATGGCCTATTGCTCGTGCGGCGAGTCCGCCACCGTCCAGGACGCCCTGACCTATCGCGACGCCATTAGCGGCCGTGAGATCGAGCTGATCTACGGCGACTTCCTGATCGGCGAGGAAGAGCGCTACGCGACCGCCGTGGCCGCTGGCCACCGCGCCTTCCTTGATCAGACGGTCGGCTTCCACAAGACGCTGTCGAACGTGCCGGTCCAGGGCGTGACCGGCGTCACGGCGCCCATCTCCTGGGATCTGCAGACCGAGAACACCGAGGCCGGAATCCTCAACGGCGCGGGCATCACCGTTCTGATCCAGCGCGAGGGCTTCCGCTTCTGGGGCAACCGCACCTGCTCGCCCGAACCGATGTTCGCCTTCGAAAGCGCCGTCCGCACGGCTCAGGTGCTGCGCGACACGATCGCGGGCGGCATGCTCTGGGCCATCGACAAGCCGCTCTATCCGTCGCTGGCCATCGACATCCTCGAGACCATCAACACCAAGTGCGACGAGCTGCGCGACGCTGGCTACCTGCTGGGCGCGCGCGCCCGCCTCGCCGACGACAACACCACGACCAGCCTGTCCAACGGCCAGTTGCGCATCGTCTACGACTTCACCCCGGTCCCCCCGCTCGAGCACCTGCATCTGACCCAGGTGATCACCGACGACTACTTCGCGGATTTCGCCGCGACCGTCGCCGCTGGCTGACCCGCGAACAGCACCCCCCTCATCTATTTCAGGAACTTAGGTCATGAACCTCCCTCGCCAGCTCAAGGACTTGAACTCCTTCCAGGAGGGCGCAAGCTTCGTCGGCCAGTGCAAAACCCTCACCCGACCCAAGCTGGCGCTTGCCACCGAAGACTATCGGGGCAGCGGCATGGGCGGCCCGGTCAAGCTGGACCTCGGGCTGCAGGCGCTCGAAGCTGAACACACCTACGGCGGGGCCATTCCCGAGATCCTGCGCCGCTTCGGTGAACCGCGCGTCGGCGGCGTCGGCCTGCGTTTCGCGCTCGCCTATCAGAACGACGCGACCGGCCTCTATGACGACGTTCAGATCACCCTGCGCGGCCGCCATGAAGAGATCGACTTCGGCTCTGACGAGGTCGGTTCGGCCAGCGAGTTCAAGGTGAAGACGACCTGCTCCTACTACAAGGAAACCCGCAACAACGTGGTGGAGCTGGAGGTCGATCTTCTGGCCCAGATCTTCATCGTCGGCGGCGTCGACCGCTGGGCCGAGCTGCGCCGCATCACCCGCTGACGCCGCGCCCGGCCGCCATTCCCCCATCTTGATCCCTGAAAGAAACGACCATGTCCGACGCCCTGCCCGCCGCCGTCCAAGCCGCCATCGATGGCGCTGCTGAGAAGAAGCGTTTTGAAATCGTCCGCCTGGACAACCCGCTCAAGCGTGGCGACCTGGTGATCGACGCCGTCACCCTGCGTAAGCCCATGGGCGGCGATCTTCAGGGGACCAATATCGGCGACCTCTACAACATGAACGTGGTCGCCATGTCCAAGGTGATCCCCCGCATCTCCGAACCCATGATCCATGCGCCCGAATTCATGGCCATGGCTGGCGAAGACATCGCCTCCCTCTGCGGGCAGGTCGTCAGTTTTTTGCTGACGAAGCGTCAGAAGGCGGACGCTGGCCTCTAACGGTCGAAGACGCCTTCGCGGACATCGCAGCAGTCTTCCACTGGGAGCCTGCGGCGATGGTCAACCTCTCCCTCACTGAACTGCTGGCCTGGCGCGAACTCGCTGTCGCCCGGTGGAACGCCATGCATGCGGCGCCCAAGGACTGATCGCCCACGCACATGGACAAGAAGCTCAAGCTCCAACTGATCCTCGACGCGGTCGATAAGCTGACGCGCCCCCTGCGGGCCGCCAGTAAGGAAGCCACGGCCGCGAACGAGGCCCTGCGCGCCACCCGATCGCGGGTGAAGGAGCTTGAAGCCGCCCAGCGCGACATCGCCAGCTATCGCGGCATGACGGCTCAGCTGGATCAGACCAGCGGCGCCCTGCAGCAGGCCAAGATCAAGGCCGACGACCTAGCGCGAGCCCATGCCGCCGCCGAGGCCCCCACGAAGAAGATGTCTGCAGCCCTGGCCAGGGCTGAAAAAGACGTGCTCCAGCTCGAAACGGCCGAGGGCAAGCACAAGCTGCAGCTCGACCAGATCCGCACCAAGCTGGACGCGACCGGGATCTCGACCAAGAACCTGGCCACGCATGAATCCCGGCTGAAGGCCGAGATCTCCGACGCCAATTTCCAGATCGGTCTTCAGACCGACAAGCTGCACCAAGCCGCCCAGGCGCAGGCCCGGCTGCGCGCCGCGCGCCAGCAGTACGACAAAACCCAGGCGATGGCCGGTTCGATGCAGGGCGCCGGCATGTCGGCGGTCGGCGCAGGCATGGTAGCGGCCGCGCCCCTGCTCGCGGCCGGTGGGGGTGCCGTCAACTTCGAAGACGCCATGCTGGACGTCCGCAAGGTCGTGGACTTTGAGACACCTCAGCAGTTCGCTCAGATGTCGGATGACATCCTGACGCTGACGACCAGGATCCCGATCGCCGCCGAAGGCTTCGCTGCAATCGTCGCCGCCGCTGGCCAGGCCAAGATCCCGCGCGCCGAGCTTCTGGGTTTCGCCGAGGACGCGGGCAAGATGGGCGTCGCCTTCGACACCACGGCCGAAGACGCCGGGAAGATGATGGCCACCTGGCGCACGGCCTTCGCCTTGAGCCAGCCGCAAGTGAAGGCGCTGGCCGACCAGATCAACTATCTGGGCGACAACGGCAACGCCACCGCCCTGCAGGTCTCCAACGTCGTCACCCGCATCGGTCCCTTGGGTCAGGTCGCCGGTCTGGCCGCCGCCCAGATCGCAGCCCTCGGCTCGACCATCGTCGGCATGGGCGTCGGCGAAGAGATCGCCGCGACCGGCATCAAGAACACCATGCTCGCCCTGACCAAGGGCGAGGCCGCCACCAAGGGGCAGCAGCAAGCCTTCGCCGCCCTTGGCCTCGAGGCCAAGACTGTCGCGCGCGCCATGCAGGACGACGCGGGCGGCGCCATCATGGATGTGATGAAGCGGATCAAGGGCCTCGACGCGCACCGGCAGGCCGCCATCATGACCCAGCTGTTCGGTTCAGAATCTGTGGCCGCCATCGCGCCCATGCTGAACAACCTAGACGACCTGCAGGAGAACCTGAACGCCGTCGGTGACGCCTCGAAATACGCAGGCTCGATGGACAAGGAATTCCAGAACCGCATGTCGGGTGCCAAGACCGGCATCGACACCGCGAAAAACAGCCTCAAGGCGCTGGCCGTAGAGTTCGGCAGCGCCTTCCTCCCTCAGATCAAGGCGGTGTCCGAGGCCGTCAAGAACACTGCTGCTGGCTTCCGCGACTTCGCCAAGGCTCACCCCGGTGTGGTCCGCGCCATCGGCCTGGTCGTCGGCATTGTTGCTGCCCTGCTGCTCGTCTTCGGCGCGCTGGCCATGATCGTGGCTGCTGTCCTCGGTCCGTTCGCTCTCCTGCGGCTGTCTCTGGCCATGACCGGCCCGATGTTCATGCCGGTCATCATGGGCGTCTGGGGCGCAGCCAAGGCCTTCGCCGCATGGGGCGTGGCCATGTTGGCCAACCCCATCACCTGGATCGTCCTGGCCATCGTTGCGGCCGTGGCCCTGCTCGCGGGAGGTGCCTACCTGATCTACAAGAACTGGGGGACGATCAGCGCCTTCTTCGGCGACCTTTGGGGCAAGATCAAAACAGGCTTCAGCGCCTTCCTGTCCTTCCTCGTCGCGGGCTTCTGGAACTTCTCCCCAGCCGGGCTGCTGATCCGCGCCTTCGGCCAGGTCTGGCCACTGCTGCAGTCCATCGGCGCCCGGTTCATGGCCTTCGGAAGCCAGATCCTTCAGGGCCTGGTCAACGGCATCAAGGGCGGCATCCCCGCCCTGGTGCAGGCGGTCATTGGCGCAGGTTCTCGCCTCATCGCCGGGTTCAAGGAACGACTGGGCATCCGCTCGCCCTCGCGCGTATTCGCGGGCTTCGGCGACGACACCATGGCCGGGCTGACGCGCGGCCTCGATCGCTCAGCCGGTGCGCCCCTCGCCTCCGTGGGCCGCACGGCCGCCGCCCTCGCCGCCGCTGGCGCTATCACGGCGACAGCAGGCTTCGCCGTGGCAGAGGCTCCGGCCTTCGACACCGGCCCGCGCATCGGCGCAGGGGCCTCGGCGGCCATGGGCGGCGGTTCAGGCGGGGGCCAGCGATCAGCCCCGACCGTCTCCAACCACTACGAGATCCACGTCCACGCCGGTCCCGGCATGGACTTGGAGGCCCTCGCCAAGCTCGTCGCCGAGAAGCTGGCGGAACTGCAAAGCCAGACGAACCTGGCGGCCCTGGGCGACCAGGGCGAGAACTGGAGCTAACGCCGTGCTGATGTCCCTTGGCCTCTTCGCCTTCTCGAATGACGACCTCAGCTACGCCCAGCTGCAGCGCCGGACCAGCTGGCGCCACCCAACGAACGATCGTGTCGGGGCGCGCGCCGCTGGCCAGTATGCCGGGCCGGGCGATGACATCGTGACCATGTCCGGCCTGTTGGCGCCGGGCGTCATCGGCCGCGCTGGCGCCCTCGATGATCTGCGCGAGCTGGCCGACCAGGGCGAGGCCTGGCCCTTGGTCGACGGCGCTGGCTACGTCTATGGCGTGTTTGTCATCACCGACCTGGACGAGACGCAGCGGGCGATCTTCGCCGACGGCGTCCCGCGCGTGTCCGACTTCACCCTGTCGCTGAAGCGCATGGATGACAGCGTCGCCGAGGACGCCGCCTGATGGCTGAAGCCGACGCCCTTACCCGTGCTGGCCACTACCGCCACCGCGCCGCAGCCTTTCGCCTGTCCGTTGCAGGCAAGGACATTTCAACCACGGTTAGGCCCCGCCTGATCTCCCTGAACCTCACTGAAAAGCGCGGGTCCGACGCCGACGAACTGGACCTGGTGCTCGATGACAGCGACGGCCAGCTGCGGATCCCGCCAAAGGGCGCAGTGATCACGCTCGCCTTGGGCTGGCGCGAGCTGGGCAGCGACGCAGAGCCAGTCCTGGTCGCCAAGGGCCGCTTCACCGTGGACGAAACCTGCCACAGCGGCGCGCCCGATCGCCTGACGATCCGCGCCAAGTCGGCCGACCTGACGCGCGGCTTCCGCGCGCGGCGCGAACAGAGCTGGTCGAACACCACCCTGGGCGCCGTCCTGACCGAATTGGCCGGACGAAACGGTCTTCAGCCCGCTGTTGCCGGCGCCCTTTCATCGGTCGCACTGGCTCACCTTGCGCAGGGCCGCGAAAGCGATGCGGCGCTGATCACCCGCCTCGGCCGGGACCATGACGCTGTGGCCACGGTGAAGGCCGGTCGTCTCCTGTTCTCCCCGATCGGGGCAGGCGTCACGCCGGGCGGGCTGGAGATCCCGCCCGCGACCATCACCAGGCGCAGCGGCGACGGCCATAGCTGGAAAACGGCCGAGCGCGGTTCCTATTCAGGCGTCACGGCGGAATGGCAGGACCGGAAGGGCGGCCGCCGCCAGGAGGTCGTCGCCGGGACCAAGGACAACGCTCGCCGCCTCGGCCGCATCTACGCCAGCGCCAAGTCGGCGAAGTCAGCGGTGGACGCCGAGTTCGCCCGCCTGAACCGAGGCAAGGCCGAGTTCAGCATCAATCTGGCGATCGGCCGCCCTGACCTCTACCCGGAGCGTAAGCTCACGGTGGCGGGTTTCAAGTCCGAGATCGACAGCACGGCCTGGCTGATCACCGAGGTGCGTCACTCCCTGGACAACGGACTTCGGACGTCACTCCAGCTTGAGCTGGCAACCGCCTGATGTCGCCAAGATTTTTCGCCCCCGAACGGCGTGTTGTGGTAGAGGTTTCGCGGGGGCCTGGTCGGGGTCAATATCGATGAAAGAACAACGTCTCGGCGGGCGCGCGCCCTGCCCGAACTGCACAGCTCCGTGCGCTTTTCGGTCATCGAGACAGATCTCGCCGACCTTCCGCGAGGTTCGTCTGACCTGCTCCAACGACGACTGCGGATGGAAGGGCGTGGCCTCCCTGATCTTCGAGCGCACTATCGTCCAGAGCGCCATGCCGAACCCGGCCGTTACCCTGCCCGTGGCGCCGCCCCGGATTCCGCGTCGCGATCGGACCGGTCGCCCCATTCCAGCCAACGACGACGAAGCCGGTGCAGGCGTGACGGCCGTCACTACCTGAAAGCGGACGGTCTGAATTTCCGCTTACGACCCTTAGCAGACCTTCGCGGCGTCCGTCTGCGCGCAAGCAGGTTCACAGACAGCTAGTCGACTACGGGCGAAGGGAAGTAGGTGAAGCGGGCCGATTGTCCTGACGCGGTCGAGAAGCTGACCTCGTAGGTCTCCGCATCCACCCCAATCGTGACCCCTTCGTGGGTCATGCGACGCAAGGCGTCCAGACGGGGGGCGTCCGCAGCTTGGCATTGATCCTGCGGCACCCGTCCCGCGTATGTGGCGTCGCTGACCAGCAGTTCCCGTTTCGAATCCCATCGGCCCGCATCCGCGCAGCCAAGGCGTAGTTCGTAAGCGGCGGGCGTGAGATCGGTTGTCTCGATGTTGTCGAGCCAAAGCTCCACGCTAGACCCGGTGACGTCCTGGCCGTTGATCTCTGTCGGAAACCAGTGGCCGGGCAAACCGTAGTCGCCCTCGTCTGCACAGCCCAACAAGGCCAGCATGGCTAGCGCGCACCCAGCCCTGAGTGACGTCTGACTGCGAGAGAGAGTTGCATTGGCCATGCCTAAACTGAGCATTGTCCGTGTCCGCTTACCACCCTTAGCTGACATTCAGCTCTCGCCCAGAACCAGCCCCTCGAATTTCAACGGCCTCATGCCGCCAGGTCGCCAACCAGGGCGCCGACCGGAATGCGCCAGGCACGGCTGATCTTGCGGATCTGATCCAGGTTGATCTCACGCCGCCCGTTCAGCAGATCCGCCGCCCGCGCCTTGGATCCGATGACATCGATCAGGTCCGCCCGCGTGTAATGGTTCGCTTCCATCACGAACTTCAACACGTCGACCGGCGCCGCGCGCGGTATCGGATAGTGCTTGGCTTCATAGTCCTCGATCAGCAGGACCAGGGCGTCGAAATGCGCGGCCTCGGGCGTGTCCGCCTCGGGCTCATTCTCAAAATAGGGACGCACCGCGACCAACGCCGCTTCGTACTCGGCCTCGTCTTGCAGGGTGCGGATTGCATCAAGGTTCATCATCATCGCCTCCATCACAGCTTAGCCACATCGATCTTGTCGTACTCGGCATGAGTGCCGACGAAGAGGATGAAGACCCGCTTCGTGCGAAACCCGATCAGACCGACGATGCGGTACTTGTTGCCGCCGACGTCGAACACGACCTTGCCGTCGCTCACGTAATCCGCCGCGTTGAAGGTGGCCTTCACCTCGGCGAAATTGTTCCATTCGGCGTCAGCCGCCGTCGCATACCACTCGATCATCGCTGCCTTGGCCGCCGCCTGAAGCTTGCCCTTCGGCTGCCGCTCCCAAAACTTGACCAGTGCTGATTTCGCGATGACGTGCATGAACACCCTATAGCTGGTTCCCATTTTGGAAACAAGCAATATTCCCACTTTGGAAACCGGCACGCCCCGCCCGCGCGCGCACCCTGTCCTACGTCTGCACTTCGTCTGCCATGCGTTCCTGGAGAAGAGCAGCGTCGGCGGCGTCTTCGGCGGCTTCACTTGCGAGACCGAGCAGCTCGGCCAATAGAGCCCGCTGCTCCGCAATCAGCGCTCCGACGAAATCGCCGTAGTCGTCGTGATGCTCCAAAACAGCGCTGCTCAGACGGCTCGCCGCCTCGTCTATCACCTTGGCCAGGACGAAAGCCTGAACCAAAGGGTTGTTGGCGTCGTAGTTCCAAAGCAGCCTATCGACGGCTTCCTCGACCCCGGCGCGGACAGATTCGACGCGATTGCCATCGATAAGCAGTTGCCTGGCGCGCTCCAGCTGCGATGCCGTGATTGTGCGTTCCACGTCTTCTCCTTCGCCGACACGCCGGTTTCTCAACGAAGGCGACATATTCCGCAAGCTGATCAACAAGACCCTCGGCCGCAAGCGCCGCCGCCCGCCCCCACGCGCGAAAACCCGACCCCCTGCCCCTTCGCCAAGCCAGCGACGGCGTGACCACACGCCGCCCGATGTTCCCTTGCTCGCGGCAGCCGGGCGCGTTTCAGGGCGCGCAAGAGCGCGCCCGCCCCATGGGTGGCCAGTGATTGACGACCTTTCGGCGCCTCAACTCTGAATCTGGATCATGATGTCGCCCGACCAGGGCGACGCTGCATACTTCACCTGTATAGAATTATGTTCGCCCTACGGTTCCTCACTAGGAGCTAGAATCGGAGCGACCAATGTGAGCGTACTTGGCCACTGCGGCGAGGTGTGGCGGCAACGGCTGCATCTTCGGCGCCCGTTTCTCAACCTCAGCCTTCGCAATCTCCTGGGCGTCGGCTTCGGCCCGCAGGCGCGCCGCCACCTGGGCTTGGCTTTCCGGCTTCGGTTTCCTCAGCCCACAGGCGTAGCGCCACATGTCCGCCGCCTTGGACGGCCTGCACACCATGTAGATGTTCTTGTCCTGGACGCATTTGCGATACCCGCTGGGCCCCTTCTCGTTCAGCGTGGTCTTGCGCCGACGCTTCACTAGGAAGCCCGCCCGGATTAGGGCCTTCATGGCGTTGACGATGGTCTGCACCGAGCACTTCAGCATCGTCGCATAGCCCCGGATCGCCATCTCCTTGAGGTAGCCGTTCGTCCGGCGCGTCTCACGGATCATGAACTCCAACAGATCGCGACCACGGAACCCCAGCGCACCGTGGCGACTGCCCTGCGTGCGAGTTCGGTCGTCGTAGATCCTGGCCTCTCTCTCCAACTGCGCGCCATCTGCCAGCGACCACACCTTGCGATAGGCCCGCTCCCAGCTGCTGGGCTCGGATACGCACTGGCTCTCGCGGCTATTCCGCCGGACTGCATCGCCGCGCCGCTCGTTCTTAAAGCAGCTCCCCGGCTTCGGGATCGCCAGCGCGCTCATGACGCGGCATCCATCGCGGCACGGGCGCCGGCAATGCTGGCCTCGGCCCGCTGCAGATGGGGCTCGATCTCGGCCTTCTCATTTTCGGTATAGACGTTGTCCTCGCCCGCCTTGCGGATCAACGCCTGGGCCATCGCCATGGCCTCGGACCCTTCGCAGGCCTCGCTGATCGCGCACTCAGCCTCCGTGGGTGCCAGCCCGGCCTGGATCAGCGCCTGGCTGTAGATCTTCCGACCGCAGGCCTGCTCGAGCAGGAAGATGGCCCCGACAGGCAGGGTCTTGCCGCCGTCGCGCTTGCGGCAGGCGTACATGACTGTTCGGCCCACGGCATGGGGCGTCTCTTCCAGAAGGTTGACGCAGGCGTCGGCGCCGTCGTTGGCGTCCTGCAAGGCGCGCGCGAGGTGCGCGTGTTGTCGCGTGTTCAAGTGGATTCGCTCCCTGCGAATCCGCCTGACGGCGCTGAGCACCAGGCGCAGACATGCGTTCGCTCCGGCGGTTCAGGGCCGGGCGTTGGCAAAAGGCGTCCCGATGACCGTCCGTAAGGCGGCCACGTTTGGCTTTGATGAGGGCAAGTCGTCCGCGTCAGCCGCCGTTGGCTGCGCTGCTCCGCTCCGCGAAACTCATCCCCCGGCGCCCGAGGGCGAATGGATGGGCGGGAGCGGTGCGCGCTGGCCGTCAGGCGGTCCTGGCCGCGAACATGCCGATGTGAAGGGGGCGCATCCCGCGCTAGATCCCTGCCCCGCGCTCGCGGTCCAGGGCGATGCGCGCCAGCAACTGGCGCAACAGCAGCGACACCCAACCCCGCACGCCAAAGCGCACGGCGACGGACTGATTCAGGCTGACGTCAGGACGGGGGAAAAGGGCGGTCAGGACCGCGCCCCTGGAACTGCAGGTGGGGGGAGCCCGTCGGCGCAGCACTCCGGGAGGAGCAGGGCCGCGCCGACGGGAAACACCGTCATCGGAGCTGAGGCGGGACGAGGACGGCGAACCCTGCAGGGGGCATGGCCCGGCCTGTTGATAAGTGGGCGGACGCGCGACGGCGCTGCGGGGGGCGTTGAAGCCGCCGCGCGTCCTGGACTTCCGCCGCATCGTGCAACACGGGGAAGGGCCGAGAAGGGCGCGCTACTCACGCCGCACCCCCTCGGATCGGATGACCTGGTCATCAACCTTCAAGATCGAGACCAGGAAGAGCCGCTGAAACTCCTCAAGGGTCTCGGGGAACTTGGGAAACGGCCGCTGCCAGAACGCCAGTTGCTCGACCGTGTGGTCCGGCCCGCCAGGGTCGTAGCCGATCCACACCGGCCCGGCGTTGATCAGGTCAACCGGGTCGACGCGCATCAGCTCGGCCTGGACAGTCAGGCACACGCCCAGCGCCAGGCATTCCTGGTAGGCGCAGTCGTCACAGTCCCGGCAGTTGATGGAGCCCCCCAGCGTCATGGCTATGACGCTCGCGGGAAGGCGTTGACGGCCAGGCGCAACCCGCCGCCGCGACCAAGCTTGGCCGTGACAGCGGGTGCCTCTACCTTGGAGATTCTCACACCGACCAAGGAGATTTCAGATTGTCTAAACCGCTTGTGGATCCCGCAGACGTCCAGCTCCGCATGGATGCGCTGGAGGCCGTCACCGTTGAGTTGCTGGGAAACCTGTGGGGAGCCCTCGGCAAGGACGTTGCTACCAATGCGCTCAGGCAGGCGGCCGAGGACATCATCCCGCCAAGCGGCACCGCTGACCTCAAGTTCAGCGCGGCGGTCGCGGCTTTGCTCACGCGGCTCGATGAACGGATCGACCCGAGGTAGGGCGAACGACCTACACATCAGCGGCCGACCGCACTGGCTCATCCCAGCGAGCCTCGTCGCGCCAAGCTTCGACAGTCGCGATATCGCGGCCCATATGGTCGGCGATGTCTTGGCAGGACCAGCCGCCCCAATAGAGGAATTTCGCGGCAGCCTGATCCGTCTGTTCCGGCGCACGAACATTCGTTTTCATCCGCGCCACGACGCGGGCCGCGACAACCTCGGCCGTCAGCGGCTGGGCCTTCTCCGAGTTCATCTCGCGCCGCTGCCGGACATAGCCCTGAACGGTCAGCACAGTGATCCAGCCGAAGCTGGCCAGCCCGCAGATCGAACCGCTGATCATCACGACCAGGGTGACATCCACCAGCCACTTCACGGCCGGGCCTCCTGCTGGATGACGCGGACGTCGTGCAGGTCGGGCCTGACTTCAGCGACAGGGACCTCCCCTCGCGACAGCCTGTCCAAGCGAATCGCCAGTTCGGCGGGCCATTCATCGGCCCCGCTTTCAAGCGCGCTTATCCGCGCCTTGGACCGGAGCCCGAGGCGTGAGGCCATTTGGCCTTGGGTCCAACCCTTTGATTTTCGGAAGGAGGCGGGCGTCATCGACGCAGAAGTTCGTATTTTCAGAACTTTGAGTCAAGGCGCGAGTTTCGGGTTTCAGGAAACGACGCGCGATGCGGATTGCTCGCTAATCCCAGCATGACCGTAGCTGACGATCGGGATTGGTTCCTGCAGGAATGGATGGCCTTCTTCGACAAGAAGCAGGCATCCCTGAACAACGACCTTGGGTGGTCTAAAGCCCGGATGAACGCGATCTGGCACGGCAAGCAGCGCTTCAATCGGGACCTCCTATTCGAGGTGGCCGACTGGCTGGGCATCGAAGCCTACGAGCTTCTCATGCACCCCAAGGCCGCTATGCAGCTTCGGCAACTTCGCGAAGCTGCGGTGGCGATCGCGGCAGACCAGGCCAAGGAAACGCCACCTGAGACCAAGCCTCAGGCCAAGCCCAAATCCAAATCACCAGCCACCTCCAGAGCCACAATCTAACCACGTTCACCGCACTAGTTCGTAAAAAGCGAACTTTGCGGGTTGACGAATAGGTTCGGTTTTTGCGAACTTCTCCCCCAGATTGAAAGGGGGAGCGAATGCCCGCATCCAGAACAAACACCCTCAGGAGCCAGAACCCTGGACCTGAGCGCAAGGAAGGTCCGCTCGACACAGACGAGACGACCTTCCTCGGCTTGGTCAAAACCCTTCCGCTGGCGGCCGACGCCGAACTGACCGCCGCCGCCTTCAAGGCCGCTGAAGCGGCCTACATGCGAGGCCGGGTCCGCAACGTCATTCTGGCCCGCATTGCCGCCATCGAGGCCATGATCCTGACGACGGAGATGGCGCCGATGATCGCCGCCGCCTCCGCGCTTCATGTCCAGCATGAAGGCGGACCTTCAGCCCCCGACATCGCCGCCGAGGTTCAGGCCTTCACCCTCGAGCGTTCGTTCCGGCGCCTGTTCCCCGACGGCCGTGACACGGCCCAGACGGAGGCCGCAGCATGAGGGCGTTCCAACTCATCAACGAGATCGAAGCGCTGGCCTGCCCGCAGGCCGAAGTCTTCTTCGTCACCAGGTCCGGCGATATTTTCCCCATCGAGGGCGGCCTGCTCGACAAGGAAGACGCCACCGGCCGCGTCGGCCTGCTGCTGTCCACCGTTTCCGTCGTCACGGAAGGCGGCTTCTGATGGCTTCGGTTCAACCCAATGGCGATGCGACCGTCGACGCCAGCGCCGATGTCCTGAACGCTACCGCTCAGGGCCGCCTCCGCTCCATCGTTGAGCGCCTGGAGCGCCTCGAGGAGGACAAGCAGGCCGTCATGCTCGACATGAAGGAGGTCTTCGCCGAGGCCAAAGGCGAGGGCTACGACGTCAAGATCCTGCGCAAGGTGCTGCGCCTGCGCAAGCAGGACAAGGCCAAGCGCCAGGAGGAAGAGGCCATCCTCGATCTCTACCTGTCCGCCTTGGGAGAGATCTGATGGGCGGCGATGCTCGCAACCTCGCCCTCGCTGCCGACCGCATGTTCATCCTGGCCGAGACGTTCGACGTCTACGTCCGGGACCACCCGGCCGTCGTCGCCGACCTCGGCCTCACGGAAAGCGCAACAGTCGCCGCTGGCACCATGTTCGACCTGGTCGAGCAGATCAACGCCAAGCTGCCTGTCGGGACCGATGACGACAGGGCCCAACCCCTCGATCGCATGCGCATCCTGACAGAGACCTTCGACCTCTACGTCCGCGAGGACCAGGCCGTGGCCTCGAGCCTCAGGCTGTCCGTTCGGGCCTTCTTCCTGAACCGCGCCCTGCAGACTTTCTCCCGCCGCCTGACTGCACGGCTGCGGCCCGACGTCCTGAAGGAGACCAACCCGTGAGCCTTCCCCACAACATCTCTGGAAGCGAAGCCTTCCGCACCGGCCCGGCCGTCATCGTCCGCCAGCTGCCCCGCCGCCGCGCGCGGCTGTCGCCGGTCGCCTGCCTCTTCCTGGCCGCCGCCGCCGCCGCTCCGATCGCCGCCCTGGTGGACATCATGATCGGCCAGCCGGTCTGCCTGACGCTCGCGAGCCTGACCTTCTTCGTCGCGTTGCTGCGCGGATGAAGGTCAGCCGTCCAGTACTGGCAAGCGCCTTCCTGCTGGCCCTCGCCCTCTACGTCCTCACCTTCCTGATCAGCCGAGGATTCCGCTGATGAAACCGAACAGCATCGAGCAGGCCATCGGCCTGAAGCTACGCGCCGCACGCCTGCAGGCCGGAAAGACCCAGGCCGACATCGCCGCCGTCATGGGCGTGAAGCATCAGGCCTATCAGAAGTACGAGCTGGGCGAGGTCCGCATGACCTTGGGGGCCTTCCTCCTGGCCTGCGCCGAGCTGGGCGCTGAACCGGCCAGCATTCTGCCCCGCCTGATGAACGATCGCACCCCGGCGCCCGACCCGTTCGCCGCCATGGGCGCCAGCATCGGCGGCTATGAGCTGGCCGACTGCTACGGCCGCGTCGATGACGATCAGCGCCGGTCGATCCTGTCGGTAGCCAAGGCCTTCCTGTCCGCCAGCACAATCCGGAGCGCAGCCGCCTGATGCTCACCAATCCCATTCTCGCCGATCGCCACGACCGCCTTCCGGTCTGGATCCGCGCCTTCATCGCAGCGGGCTACGGCCCCAGCACAGTCGCCAGCCTGTTCGGCATGGACGTCCACGACCTCAAACTGATCATCAAAGGAGCCGCCTGATGGACGGATCTGCCTTCATCCCCACGTCTGCCTCTCCGATCGACCTGGTCGTCACCTTGACCACGTCGCCGGCGCCAAGCCTGAACAAGCGCAAAGCCTCTAAAGCCGCTACCCGCGCCAAGGTTGTCAGCGCCGCCGCCAAGCTGTTCACCGATGTCGGCTATGAGAAGGCCACCATCCGGGACATCGCCAAGTCGGCGAAGATGTCGACCGGCGCCGTGTTCGCGAACTTCGAAGACAAGGCCGCCCTCTACACCGCCATCCAGGGCCACGCCCCCGTAACGACGGAGCAGGGCCTCGAGCTGTTCATGCTCATGCGCGATCTGATCCCCGAGCTGTCGGCGGAGGTCGAGCAGCGACAGACGGGCGGCAACGGCGAGACCTGGGCGTTTCTCGACGCCCTCCTGCAGCGCGCCAGCGTCGTCGTGGAAACGATCAAGGCCACCGCACCGGATCCGGCTTGACCCGCGCGGCCGAGACAATCCGCACCGTCCGCGCAGGCTGCTTCGACTGCTTCGGCTCGGCCGCCCATTGGCTCGGCCGCAATGCCGTCGGCGTCGCCTCGCGCCATCACGACGCGACCGGACATCAGACCTGGGCGGACCAGTCGATACGCACCGTTTACGGCGCTGCGGCGGACTCCCCTGCCCATCCCGACCTGTTCGCCGAGGCGACCGCATGATCGTTGACCTTCGAACTGCCATTGTGGACCGCGCCTGCGCCGCCCTCGAGGACGGACGTGCAGCGGCCATTGGCACAGCCTTCGGCCTGTCGGCCGGAGCAGCATGGATCGTCGCGCGCCTGGAGGAAGAGCCTCAGGCCCTGACGCGGTACACCATCCGCAAACGGCTGCCGCGTTCCGATCTGGCGGTCCTCCGCAGCGTCAGCGCCATCAGCCCGCTCGTGACGCAGATCCGCGACAAGATGGGCGGCGATGCTGTCTTCACCGACCTGAACGGCTATTGCCTGACGCCGCTCGGCCGGATCCGCATCCGGGTGGCCCTAGGGGAGCCCGCGATATGAACCGCGCCGCTTCAACCCGCCGCAGCCTGACCTCTCTGGTCCAACGAGCGATCGATGGCGGAAATCACCGCGTCGACATCACCCCCGACGGAAAGGTCAGCATCTTGCCGCTGATGGTGACTCCAGCCCAAGCTGAAGACTACGCACTGGATGCGGAGATTCGTGAGCTGCTGGGCGATGGCGATGCTCGACATTAAGGGCGTGCACGTCGTCACAGCAAAGGGGCGGACCTACGTCTACGCCTGGCGCGGCGGGCCGCGAGTACAGAGCGAACCAGGAAGCCCGGAGTTCATCGCTGAACTGGCAGCTCTTACCGCCGGTCGTCGCACCCTGGACTCCACCAAGCTGGCATCACTCTGCGCCGCCTGGCGCGGCAGCGACCACTGGCGCAACGAGATTTCGGCGAAGACGCGCCAGAACTGGACACCCTGGCTGGATCGTATCCAGGTCCACTTTGGCAAGACGAGCATCGCCGCCTTCGACAGACCCCTCATCCGCGTCGCAATCCGCAAATGGCGCGACGAGTACAAGGCGACACCCCGGTCAGCGGATGTCGGCCTGGAGGTGCTGAGCCGTCTGCTGTCTTTCGGAATGGACGAAGGGCGACTGATGACCAACGCCGTGAAGGGCATGCAGCGTCTCTACAAGAGCGACCGCTCCATGATCATCTGGACACCAGAAGACATGAACCGGCTCGAGGCCACCTCATCCGCCCAGATGATCGCGGCCTTCAAGCTGGCGGCCCTGACCGGCCTGAGAACCAGCGATCTGTTGCGCCTGTCGTGGAACCACATCGGGCCGCTGGCGATCGAGATTTCGACCGGCAAGAGCCAGCACCGCAAGACCACGCTCATTCCGCTCTTCGGCGAGCTACGCGAGCATTTGGCCACCATCCCCAAACGGTCGACCACGGTGCTGACAAATCAGGACGGCGCCAGCTGGCGCACAGGCTTCGGGTCATCATTCCAGAAAGCGAAGACGCGCGCCGGCATCGACAAGCACTTCCATGATTTTCGCGGCACGGCTGCAACCCGCATGTATCTCGGCGGCCTGGATGAACGTGAAATCGCGGAGATCTTCACCTGGTCCGAGGACTACGTCGCATCGATGATGCGGCGCTACGTGAAGAAGGATGAACTGCTCATGGACCGCATCCGGCGGCTCGATGAGCTCAAAGCCAGAACGCCCGCTGTAAAACCGGCTGTAAAACCGGTCTAGCCGAAACGGCTAATTCCATGGTCGGGGCGAGAGGATTCGAACCTCCGACCCTCTGGTCCCAAACCAGATGCGCTACCAGGCTGCGCTACACCCCGAACCGATGGAGCGCCCTATTGGCACGGGCGGCGGCGCACCGCAACGTATTGAACGCCTTAATCTACGTCAGGGACGAAAGAAGCTGTGGCGAACCTGGTCGCCGGGCTTGGCGCCGATCTCGTCGGCCCGGCCGGCGCGCAGCTCCAGCACGCCGTTGGCCGCGCCGTTCGACGGCAGCGGCGTCTGCGAATAGGGGGTGGCGTGGCTGGCGATCGAGACGATGCGCCCCTGCGGGTCAATGTAGAGGATATCCAGCGAACTGGGCGTATTCTTCATCCAGAAACTCTGCTCTGTCGCCGCCGGGAACTGGAACAGCATCCCCCGGTCGTCTTCCAGCGGCGGGCGATACATCAGTCCGCGCGCGCGCTCGGCGTCATCGTCAGCGATCTCGACCATGAATTTGTGCTCGCCCGAGGCGGTGACGATGCTCAAGGGTTCCAGCGGCTGACCGGCCGCGTCCACCGGCCGCTTGGGCGCACAGGCCGAAGCCAGGCCCGCGACCGCCAGAACGCCTGCCAGCAACATGCGACGCGAGAAACCCATGACTTCGCCCCTCAAAGGGCGAAACCTATTCGCCCGGCCTGATCTCGGCCACCACCAGCCCCTTGGGACCGTCGGCGAACCGCACCTGCACCGCGTCGCCAGGCACCAGATCATCCAGCCCGCAGCGTCGCAGCGTTTCAACATGGACGAAGATATCGCCGGCCGCGCCGTCGCGCACCACGAATCCATAGCCCTTGGTGCGATTGAACCATTTGACGACCGCGGTCTCCATCGGACCATGGATTGCTGCGTCAAACGCCGGGCGCGGCGAGACGGCGGGGCGCACAGCCTCGCGGCGGATCGGGGTCGCGCTGCCCTGCCCCAGGTCGAGGACGCGCACCACCTGCCAGCCCTTGGCTCGACGCGCGCATTCGCACTGGATCGGAGCGCCTTCGGCGGCGACCTCGTGGCCGCCGTCACGCAGGCTGCTGACATGCAGCAGCACATCCTTCAGCTCGGTCATGTCGGGCTCATCAGGCACGATGAAGCCGTACCCCTTGCCCGGATCGAACCATTTCACCGTGCCGGCGATCAGAACAATGTCCGGCGCTTCCATCTCGTCGTAGTCCGACAACTCACTAACCCCCGCCTGCAAAGCGTGCAGAGGCTATGATTAACACGGTTCGCCGAACCTCGGGAAAACAAAAATGACGATTTTAAGCCGCTGGACGGCCAAGCCGTTCGCTCGCCCGCAATGGCGGTCGCAACTCACGATGTGGGGGAAGCTCCGCGTGGCAGTCCCTAGGGGAGTCGAACCCCTCTCTTCAGGTTGAAAACCTGACGTCCTAACCGATAGACGAAGGGACCGCTGCGCGGAGGAGGGGGCTATTAGCCCTGCCCGTCGGAGGACGCAAGCCTGTTTTTCAACTTTCCGAACAAAGACATCGCGCAGCGCGGCGTAGCCGAAAGCACCAACCGGATCGGGCTGAGACGCATGACGATGTCGAGGAAAGGGTAGCTCCGCGTGGCAGTCCCTAGGGGAGTCGAACCCCTCTCTTCAGGTTGAAAACCTGACGTCCTAACCGATAGACGAAGGGACCGCTGCGCGGAGGAGGGGGCTATTAGCCCTGCCCGTCGGAGGACGCAAGCCTGTTTTTCAACTTTCCGAACAAAGACATCGCGCAGCGCGGCGTAGCCGAAAGCACCAACCGGATCGGGCTGAGACGCATGACGATGTCGAGGAAAGGGTAGCTCCGCGTGGCAGTCCCTAGGGGAGTCGAACCCCTCTCTTCAGGTTGAAAACCTGACGTCCTAACCGATAGACGAAGGGACCGCTGCGCGGAGGACCGGGGTAATAGCCGCCGATTTCGGCGGTTGCAAGCGTCTGCTGTGCAGTTTGTGCGACTTTTTCAAAGACCTGCGCTCGGCAAGGCTGGCGCCTCAGGCCATGCGCGGATCAGCCACGTCCTCGATCTCGAACTGGACGCCACGCCGCCCGTTCCAGTCATCGGCCTTCAGCCGCCCGACCAAGTTCAACCCGCCCTGCCCCGACAGCAGCGCCTTGCCGCCGGGCAGGTCGGCGCAGCGCCAGGCGATGGCTCGCACCGAGGCCCCGTCGGGCCCGACCAAACGACATCGCACATGACCGCCGTTCATCGCCGCCGGCTCACGCGCCTGCACGCCTTGCAGGGCGAACAGGGGCTCAGGGTTGGCCGGCCCGTAGGGCGCCAACTGCTCGAAGGCCTCGAACAGATCGCGCGTCGCCGCGCTCGGGTCGATCAGGGCGTCCACCTCGACCCAGTCCTGGGCTAAGGCCTCGGCCCGCTCGCCGGAAAGGCGGTCGTTGAGGAAGGCCCGCAGTTCGTCAATGCGGTCAGCGGCGACCGTCAGGCCCGCAGCCATGGCGTGCCCGCCCCCGGCGATCAGGACGCCTTCGTTCCAGGCCGCCTGCA
>RCUP01000301.1_pt1 | contig 41034 bp, 48 predicted proteins | sample 2166341 | NCBI WGS metagenome assembly RCUP01 (sample SAMN09932325, study PRJNA488358) | compost metagenome | isolation source: compost soil in succinonitrile-enriched | place: Germany: Experimental Botanical Garden | reverse complement strand
GTGCGGCAGCGCATCCGATATCTGCAGGTACGGCAGGCGCTCCCCGCTTGGAGATACCATGATGTTCGGCGCGAGCGCGTCGAATTCCTCCGGTGCGATGTCGAGGTCGAGGGCCGCGCGCTGGACGAGGATCTCGGTCGCCGATATCGCCGCGGCGCGAACGCTCGTGCGGGACGGGTCGCGTCGGCCCATGGAGAGGCCGATGTCCATGTCGAGCAGCCGCAGGTTCTGATTGAGCTTCATGGGGCCGATCTGCAGCGAGTTGGTGATCTTGGTGGAGGCGAGCCATGCGCTGACGGGTTCCTCCACCGCCCGGTATCGACCGTTCTGGTCGTCTGCAAGGGCGTCGGTTGAGATGGCCTGACCCGCCAGTTTCATGAGCGGCTTGTCCTTCCACCACCAGATGCGCTGCGCGTCGTTGTCGAGCGCCTCCTGGACTTCGAAGCCCGTGAAGTCCGTGTCATCCCTGAAGCCGGGATTGACGAGGAAGATCTCCGACTGATCCGCGAAGTTCACGCTGAGATTTTGATCGGTCCTCGGCTTTTCCGGCTTGCCGAGGCTTGCGAGTGTCATGCGCTGGCCGACCTTCGATGCAAGGTTCTCGTCTGTCGGGCGAAGCTCCGTCCGGTAGGCCGCGGGCGTGATGCAGCGGATCCCGGTGTCAGAGAGCGGCGCATCGCATGCGTGGCAGGAGACCGTCTGCTCGGTCCCCCGGCTCCACGCGCCGCACTGGCCGCAGAAGCGGAGATGGAAGTCGTCCTTGAACCAGTTCGAGAACCCGCGCATCGGCACCCCGAAGTCAGTCGCGAACTCGTCGGGGTCGGGGAGAACGCCGCTGAAGCCGATGCAGCGGTGGCGGAGCTTCTCGCGGGTGCGGACGCTGCCCGGTGCGAAGTCGAATATCGCCATGTCCTGATCGCGGTCGATGGTGTCCCACTCGGCCTCGTAGCTCCCCTTGGGCTTCCTAAGCTCCACATAGAGGTTCCTGGACCTTGTGGGCATGCCGTAGAGTGGGACGAGGCCCCGTTCGGCGAGCGCCGCCGCGATGCCAACCGCCTGCAGTCCGAACTCCTCCTCGAGGCTGTCGATGGCCGCGAGCACGGTGTCCGCCGAGACCGTCGTCAGGATCCTGTTCAGATCGCAGCCGGAGACGGCGGCGAGGATCGTCGCCAGACGGATCCTTCGGTGGTCGGTGCGCGCGAGCGCGTCGGCCAGACGGTCCCGCCAGTTCATGTCCTGCCGGAAGTATTCCCTGCAGTAGAGGAACTCTCCGTGAATGTCGCCAGGAACGAGATCGTCGCCCGCCCATGTCTCTCCAGCCTCCTCGCGGAGAATGCGGAATGCCTCCACCAGCCAGAACTTGCGCAGGAGACGCGACGGGATGTCCGTCAGTCCGGTCGTGATGAACGGCGGCGGAGGAGCCGACCCGGTGATCTCGATCGGGTTGTGGAAGTAGTGGATGTCATGGCTCTTGCTGCGGCATACCGTCAGGACGGTCGAGAACGCCTGCCCGCGGCGGCCTGCACGGCCCACGCGCTGCTGGTAGTTGAAGCGCTGCGGCGGCATGTTGCCCTGATAGACCGCCTGCAGGGATCCGATGTCCACGCCCACTTCCATGGTCGTCGTGACCGAAAGCAGATCCGACGTGTCGAAGAGCTTGCGCCAGCGGAAGTCCTCGTCGCTTTCGTTGTCCTCCTTGACGAACACGCCCTTGAACTGCTGGAGCCGTGCGGCGGGATCGCTCGTCTGGCCTGTCAGCTCCTCGCATTTGAGCCGGAAGTGCGGCTCTCCGCTCGTGATGGAGCGCATGACCCGGCGGCCGAGGAAGTTCTCCGCGGAGATCCTGGTGGCGGTGAGATCCTCCGGCCGGGTCAGCGTCTCGCCGCATCGCGTGCAGCGTCCGAATCCGGCGTGAAGATGGACGCGGCCGCAGCGTTCGCAGCGCCATGCGGCTCCGTCCGGATCGGCGGCGCGGAAGAAGAGCATGCTGATGTCGATCGAACCGTCGCCTCGGGTCTGCTTCAACGTGGTCTTGAGCTTGTCGAGGAACTCGTCGCAATCCCTTTCCGGGTGCTGCAGGATCTTCGTCATCAGGCGCTTGAGCCTGTTGTCGCCCCTGCCAAGCATATCAAAGGCGTTCTTCCAGGCGGTGCGCGTCTCCTCCTGGAACTGGTTCGGCGTGATGCGGTAGGCATCGGCGAAGATGCGCAGCATCGCGTCGTCGCGCGACTTGTCCGCCGAGTATTCCTCGGGGCCATAGAAGCTCGGCCAGCCGAGGCCCGTCTCCTCCAGCGCAAAGTAGGTCTTGCTGAAGAGCAGATCGGTTGCATCCGGCGGCTGCTCGTCCTGCACCCTCTCGCGCGCCTTGCGGATCAGCTTGAGCTGCTCCTCGGGAACGTCGTGCTTCCATGAGATCTGGCCGTCGCTGCCGATCTCGAAGAATTCGTACCAGTCGCGGTTGCGGATGCGCGTGTGGATCGTGTCGGCGCCCTCGACCGGGGTGGAACCCAGCTTCATGAGCTCCGTCAAAATCGGACGCGTTGCGTTGCCCGCCTTGTCGCGCTCGAACTCGAAGAGATCCTTGAGTGGAACGCTCGGGGGCTGCCCGGCACCGGACTTGCGCTTCTGCAGCGCCTTTAGCCTCGGCGTGAGATGGTCGGTGTCCTTGTCGTCCATCATCAGGTCGGCGACTTCGCGCTTTAGGCGCTGGTACTCGACTTCGTCATCCGCGGTGTAGGCATGCTCGGCGGCGATGCGCGTCGCGGCCGAGATGAGGATCTCGCGGCGCAGGTCGCGCTGGTGCTGCACCTCGACCTCCAGCGCGAGGTTCGCCGCATCCTCGCGGCTGTCGGAGAAGGCGACGAGCTTTCCATCGCCGCCCTGCGCCTTCAGCGAGGCGACCAGTTCGGTGGCGAGGAGCTGGGAGGTCTTTCCGAAACCTGTCCTGAAGCTTCGGATGGGTGACAGGCGTCCTTCGCGCTTCTTTGAGTTGGCCTGACGGTAGCGGCCGGAATAGTCCGTGCCGCACTTGGCGCAGCAGAACGGCACTGCGGTGCCGTCGTCTTCGACCGTACGGCTTTGGAACCCGTCCGTGCCTGACCAGCGAAGCAGATGTCCGGGGACGTCGCCACTTTCTTCCGTGTCGCTGACGACGCCCGTGCGCGGATTGAGATAGCCCGGTGTCCAGCGGTACGGACTTCTTTCGACGCGGATCTCGGTCTCGGCCTGACCCTGGCTGGGCCAGAAGAGAGCGAACTCGCGGAAGCTTGCATCCTCGAAGCGGATCGATGAGGCGCTTTCCGGCAGCTTCTCAAGTTCCTGCGGCGCTGGCAGCAGCGACACGCGCCGCGAAGAGCCGGGGTCGGCCTCGCCGCGCTTGCCGCCCAGGTAGAGGTCTCCGCACGCTTCGCAGTAGAGCATCTCGAACAGGCGCTTCCGCCCTTCCTGATCACTGTCTCCGTCATAGTCCTGGCCGCGCTCGATGCTGGGGGTTCCCCATACGACGGCACCGTCGTCCTCCCTGTGGATGGAGGCGAAGAGACCTTCGATGTTGCGGACGAAGCAGTGCATCCTGAAGCCCGGCAGAGACCCGACGTCCGAGCGGCCCGGCACCAGTTCCGCGGGAAGCACGGATGCTGGAAGGTCGGGGATGGCCCTGAGCGCGAGAAGCCCCCGCACCGCCTCCCTGTCGCTTGCTCCGAACAGGATGTTGCCAATGTCCCCGACCGTGCGCGGCTTCTTGGCACCGTGCTTTTCGGCATCCTGAAGCGCGAAGTCGAGCATCGATGCGGCGGCGATCGTAGCTGCCTCCATCATTGCTGCCGGGGTCTTTCCGGCGGACCCCGGAATGCTTGCAGCCGCGGCGAGGAAGCGGTCGAGCAGATCGCCGGGGTTCTGGCGATGGTCGAGATCCTGTAGCGCGCGGGCAAGTTCGACCAGGCTATCGCGGGAGGGTATGTTCTCGGGGCGCGTGACCTCGATGGGCTCGCCCGTGACGACGCTCTGCCTCCATGCCTTGTCGAGATCAGTGGAACCAGCGGTGCCCGCGTCGCCGAACATGTTCTTGAGGTAGTCGATGCTGGCCGCGGCGTTTTCCTCATCCATCGGAAGCGAGGCGGATGAGGAAAGAATGCGCAGCTTGTGGGCGTGCGCGGGGTCGGTGAGGCCCAGCCGCTCGAGAAGAACCTTGAGCAGTCCCGCCATCTCGGCACCGGCCGAACCGCGGATCAGGTGGAGTTCGTCGAGCACGAGGTAGAAGCGCGCGTCCTCGCTGCCCATCAGCCAATCGCGTGTCTGCGTCAGGATGGGGTCGTCGACTTCGCGAACGAGCATTGCGTTGAGGATCGACTGGTTTGTGACGAGGATGTCCGGCGGTGTCGCCTGCATGTCCCACCGGGAAATCAGTTCGGCGCCGTCGGTCGCCGGGAAGATGTAGCGCAGGTCGGGATCGCCGTCGGCGGCCAGACGCTGCTGGATCGACTGGTAGCGCTGCAGTTCCTGCTTCAGCTCGCGGCGGGCGCGGGTGTTGCGCGCCTTCCATGTCTTGTCCTTGCTCTTGCGCGGATGCTGCAGGAACCCCGTTACCGGAGACTTGCCCGTATATCGTCCGAAGAAGATGCGGTTCCCGTTGAAGTGCCGGGCCATCACATCCTGCGCGTCATCGGAGTCCAGCGCCTTGCGCAGGCGCACCATCTGGTCTTCGACGAGGGCGTTTAGCGGATAGAGGACGAGCGCCCTGACCGCCTTGGGTCTGTCGGGATGCTCGTTCCGGCGATGCGGCTGGAATTTCCGCCCGTCTTCGAGCCAGGAGTCATCAAGCGGCTGCAGGGGAGCAGGCCACGAGGTCGCTTCCTTCGCGAGCTGCGCGAGGATCGGCAGCATGAAGGATTCCGTCTTGCCGGAACCCGTACCCGAAGTGACGATGCCTGGCGTTCCATCGCGCGCGCCCTTTTCGAGCATCTGCACCTGATGGAGATAGGGAGCGTAGGCTCCCTTGAAGCCGGGGCTTGACCTGTCCCTGTCGAAGAGGCCGGAGAGCGCAAGTTCGACGAAGGCCTGCCGCTCCTTCCGCGAGAAATGAGGCAGGCGGCCTTCGGGGTCGTCGACCAGCCCTTCCAGGCCGTACCCCACGGGCTTGTAGCGCGCCACAGCTTCGAAGATCGGGTCGAGCGCGAGCTGTCCCGGCGTGGACAGAAGCTCCCTCCTCATCGCCGACACGCGTGGATCATCGATCCGGTACGCCGTGTCCAGATACGCGAGGAATTGGTCGATCATCCGGTTGAAGCCGCCAATCGGATCAAACATGTTCAGCCCTCTATGTTCTTGAAGTATTTGTTGTGTTCGTGCTCTTCGCCTGCGGATGCCGCCGCGAGCCATTGTGCCTGCCGCAGGAAAGTGTCGGCGATATCGGAGACCTTCATCCATGACGGAGTGCGCGCGAGCGCCTTCGCCATGCCCTGCAGAGCCTGACCTTCCAGCCCACGATCGATGAGGAGATCGACTGCCTCGCGGCTCCGCTCCTGATCCGCATTCGCCGACGGCCAGAGACCCTCGAACTTCGCGGAGCCGGGGCGTGCAGACTTCGTGGTCGCCAGCGGAAAGAGATGCCGGAGCGCGGAATCGGGGATGGAGATCCGCATGCCGTCGGTGCCGGCGCTCGCGATGACCGCAAGGTTGCGGGGCAGCTTGCCGACCCGTCTCATCTCGACGATCTGCGGCAGCCAATATTCGCAGGGAGAGCTGGTGATGTTGCACAGGGCTACGGCTGCCAGCGCCTCGGGCCGCTCCCTGGCCTTGTGGATCGCAGCGAGGATGCCTGAATGCTCGTCGTTCAGAACATCCGTCAGGGAGACCTTGGTCGGGTCGCAGAAGACTATGGCCGCCTCTTCCCCGGCGAGGGCCGTGGCGATGTCGACCGCTGCAGCCGCGGCATCCGCGCCGATGAGCACAGGAACACTGTCGGTGCTCGCCGCAATGACGGCGGCGATCTCCGAAGCCGACAGTCCTGCGGCGACCGCCATCTCGCGGAGTGTCTTCTGCCTCTGCTCGTCGGAAGCCATGGGCGGCTTGGAAGCCACGGAAGAATGTTCTTCGGCCTGTTCGGCGACGACTGTGACCGGCGCGGCGGGTACGGCGGCAATCTGAGCCATTTCGTCCCGCAGGCGGGCAACCTCGTCGCGGATCGCGTTGGCTTCGCGGGAGGATTCGCTCCTGATTGCTTCCGCCGCGCTCGCGATCCTGCCGCGGAGCGTCTCCTCGTGCTTCTCGGTTTCGGATCTGAGCAGTGCCTCGCGGTGGGAGAATGTTTCGAGCCTTGCTTCCGCGTCGGCGATCTCGCCTCGAAGCGCGGCCAGCCGTGCGCTGTCCGCCTCGGTCTCCCTATGTATCTGCTCCACCAGCTCGATTTGAAGGCGGGCCTTCTCCGATGCCTCGAACCCAGCCAGCATGTCCTTGAAGCCGGGATCGCGCCCGAGAATTGCTGGCAGGATGTCGGCAAGCTGGCTGCGCATCGACAGAAGCCCCGCGACTGCGGCAAGATCGGCCTTCTCCTCCTCGCTGACGGCCATGTCCGCCAGAAGTCGAAGCAGTTCTGCTGGAGGCATGGAGCGAGCGTCGGACGGAAGACTGACCGCCGTCGTCGCCCGTGACAGCCAACGTTCCGCGGACTGGAATATCTCCTCTTCAGATCGAAGATCTACGTTTTTAGCATCCGACCATTTGGGCGGTGAAACGAAGACAACCAGGCCTTGGGACAGCCTGATCATGTCAGGTCGGTTCTCCAGCGACACCGTGGCGACCGAGCGCAGGGAGTGATGCCGCAGTCCGTAGCGGCCCGATGGCAGGGCATCAAAGCCCGCTGTCAACCACTGGCCGGGCCTGACCTCGATCGCGGAGACCGGCGCGTCGAGTGGAATGTGCAGCGTGCCGCCGAGAAGCGCGGAGAGCCGCTCGTCGGGGTCGCCCTCCTGAGGGCTGTAGCCGACACTGAGCCTTGTAGCTGCCGCAAAAGAAACGGTGTCGCGTTTTCCGGGGACGGCGATGTCGTTGGTGATCTTGGGGAGATCGAAGATGGAGCTTTTTCCTCGGATCCTCGTCGCCATGGGCGAAATGGCCGACGCCAAGGCGGGAACAGGGGTGTCCTCCTTGTGAAGGGCGAGCTTCTGCTCCTTCTTCTCCCCGCCAATCAGCCAGAAGGAATCTGCGCCCCCGAGAGCGATCCTGCTGTCGCGGGTCTCCTTTACCTTGCCGTCATTTCCATCCTTGACCTCGGCTATGACCGCGACACCGTGTGCAACGATCTGCTTTACCCTGTAGACCGTCTTGCCTGATGCTGACATGCGCTATCTCTTTCCGGACATGTTTCGGGCTAGCCGAGTCGTCCCCAATTTGCTGTCGTGGATCGCGCGTGCCCGGCTGGAGGCCGACGCGATGAACCTGTCGATCCACTGAGTGGTGCTTCTGACATCCTCTTCCTTCACCGGGACAAGTCGGGCGATGGCCGCAAGGGACGAGGCCCCGACGGCATACTGGTATCGCCAAGCTCCGGCTGAAAAACCCGGTGCGGCGTTGCTGAGAACCCTGTCGGAGGCCCATCGCGCCCAGCTCGAAGGCAGGAGGACACGGGGGCGATCAGGTTGAAGGACGCCGTCGTGGTGAAGGAACAGCGGCCCTCGACCGCGCAGATGGTGAGAGAGGATCGCCACCGAAGGCGAAACGTAGTTCTGCGCGGGTTTCCCGGCGACGACCGAACGGTAGAGGAACGGGTTGCGGGATTCCTTCCTTTCGAGCCTGTACAGTCCATCCGCGATGGTGCCGTCGTAGCGGACGGCGAAGAAGCCGCGTTCCTCGTCCAGCCTGCCGATCACCTGGTATCCGTGCACTTCGGAGGGGTCGCCGACATCGGCAACCGCCTGGCTGGCGGCTGGCTTTTCGGCGATCGCCATTCTCCTGATGAACTCGCGCCGGACGCGCTCGCTGGGGCACCTGACCACATGGCGGGGCAGCGCCCACTTCGAGAGCCCGTTCCAGGTCTCGACTTTGGCTCCGGCAGCGCCTGCCGCCGCATGGAGGCGCTCGATCACGGCGACCGGGGTCGGGCCACTGATCCTGACGAGATCATCCCCGACGGATTCGAACGTCACTGGATTCTGCAATATCCTTCGAACGGGGAAATGGCGCAGCAGCGTCACTTCCAGCCATCCGGCATCGCAGAACGACCGAAGCAGATCCCATTCCGACGGACGATCATCCTCCGGCATTCCTCGGAGAATGATCTCGATGGCCTCGGAGAAGGACAGTCCCCGCGCCGTCCGCTCGTACAGGGCTTCGCCGATGGTCACCAGAGCATCACAGGGAGCGATGCGGTCGCCGCCCCATTCCTCGATGCTCGTGACGGTGGACGGTGCGGTGCCATGGTGGAACTCGTCCTCGGAGATCTCACGGGAGAAGTCGAACGCAAGACGGCGGATGTCGCCGACCTCGTTGGCCCGGGGGACAAGAAGTATCTCCCGGGTCTCCCGCAGGCTGCGGGCGGTGAAGGCTCCCGAATGGATCCCTTCGGGAAATGAAAGGCCATCGCCGTTCGGCACCATTGCGATCGGCTTGCCACTCTTCTCGACCTTGATGGCCGCCGGCATGGGGCCTGTGATGGCTGGCGCCAGCGGCGTGCGGCCGAGGTATGCGCCGCCGACCCTGATGCCGTCGCGCCAGCCGAATTCCCTCGGGGTGCTTGCCGTCTGCACTCCGCCCTCGACGCGGTTTCGGAAGTTGGCCACGACCCAGCCTGCGTTCAGTCCGGCGACCGAGCGGATTGCGTCGGATCCGCATTCGGACAGTTTCGAGCGCTTCATCAGCAGGATGTTCGATGGCGATGTCACAGCCCGGTATTTTCCGAAGCCGACGTTATCTAGGAACACGATGCCGTTTCGAATGAGCTTCCTGAGAGCTTTGGGAACGAGCGGGAGGGCTTCTTCGGGGGTCGTGATCGCTGCTCGGTCGCCAAGTGGCGAGACCCGGAAAAGTTCGTGCTCTCCGAAGTCCCCCTCTGCGACCTCGATTTCCTCCATTGCGGCCTGTTCCGCCACGATCGAGTACCAGGCCTGCCAGAACGGCGTCTCCATGTATTCGCGCCCGCCCCGCTTCCTTGCGAGATCGAACTTGCGGAAATTGTAGTCGAATGACTGCATTGTCTCGCTGAACAGGTGCCGCGAGGTCTGTATGCGGTTGGAGACCGTAAGCGGATCGAGCAGATAGTCATCGGCAATGGCGCTCTTGACCTTGCGCATGGTGTCGCGGTCGCGCCATGTCGGAAACGCGATGCGCAGCGTGCGGCCGATCTGCCGATGAGGATGGATGCCGGGCAGAACGAGGTCGATGCCGTGTTCCCGTGCGAGAAAGTCGCGCAGGTGATCCCACATGGGGTTGAGACCGTTCATGTCCTGGAAGCGGTCGTTTAGCTGCTTTTCCAGAAGCTCGCGGAAGTCACGTTCCCCGCCGATCCGGGTCGTGGTTGTCTGCATCCAGCAAAGGAACATCAGGATGCGGACATATTCGGGCGGGCGGCCTGCCCTCGGCTGGAACTCTCCGGAGAACCACGCCCTGAGAACCGAGGCGTGCGGCAGCGACTTCAGCATCGCCTGCCGGGCGACCGCTGGATCGTCGGTGGAGAAGATGTCGAGGAGATCGTCGTCGGCGACATAGACGCTGCCGATCGGTCCGATGCTCCCCGGAGCCAGAAAATACCTCTCGATGCATTCCGCTTCGAAGTTTCTCAATCTTCCTTCGCCTCCCCTCAATCCCCAAACGAAGCCTGACCCGATCCCCTATCGGTAGCGGCGTTCCTCGGACTTGCCCCTGCCCTGCTGGCGAGGCGGTTCGGGGTGGAGCACAAGGTGCGGAGCCTTGAGCGATGCATCAGGCGACATGTCCGTGTCCTCGAAGGTCAGCCGTGCGAGACGAAACGTGCCCTTGTCGCTTCCGAGCAGGACAGCAGCGCCATCCTCCGGCATCGCCAGTGGAGGAAGGTCAGAGACGCGCCGCTCGGAAAGCTGGTCATGCAGCAGCTTCAGGCGCGCGCGGAGATAGCGGACAGGAATGTCGAGTTCCATCTGTCCCGGCTTCGACCCGACGATGGCGAGAAGCTGGACGATCGCCCGGTCGATCGCGTCGACGTCGCCTTCCTTCGTCAGGGGTAGCGCAATCATGCCTGCGGCACCGATGCCTCGGCGCTGCTGCTCCTCGTAGACAGCGACGAGATCCTGGTCGGCGAACGTGTCGCGAGAGGCGCGCCACTCGTCCCGGCGACGGAACCGTGGTGTTGCTTTGCTCAGGCGGTATCCATTCGCGGCCACCGCGTCTGCTGGGATCGGCTCGCCCCATCCGGCCGGCCAGTAGGTTCCACTGCCGTAGCCGTCTCCAGACCGCTCGGAGTCATTCCTCTTGTTCATGTACCGCTTCACCATCGGAGGAAGCTTGCGGCCGCTGGCGATCACCTCGGAGGTCATCCGCGCAGGAACGCCTTCCACTGCTCCGGCGAGAAGATGGCGCACGAGCTTCATCATGAAGAACGGGGGGACGGCATTGCCGACCTGACGATACTGCGCGTTCCTGGAGCCGAGGAACTCGAAAGAATCCTTGAAACCCTGCAGACGGGCGCCTTCCCGCACCGTGAGGGCGCGGTCATGCAGAGGATGGGTGAAGCATCCCGAAGTGACGTTGCCGAAGCCGGCCGAGATCGTGTAGGCCGGAGTGGCCTCGTGGAGGCGCCCATAGAGGGTCGCGTAGTCGGTGAGCCGGACGCGGCGGAAGCGGTCTGGCAGAAGTTCGGGCGGGATATCCTTCCAGCATCCGCCCTGCGGCACCTTGGACACCCGCTTCCTGTTCATCTCGGACAGCTTGTTCGAATGGTGGTTCGAAGCCGTGCCTGCGGTGTCGCGCACGAAGCGCTGAAATGCGGTGGGCAGGCCGCCAGCCCCGAGAGTGGCGACCGCCGCCGCATCCGCGGAGCAGTCGGAGAGGTCTGAGATTGCCTCGCTGACACTGACATATTCGGGAAGCTCTCCCGACGCATCGGAAGCGTGGGTGTGCAGAGGGAAGTTCGCGGGGATCGGATCCAGCGTGGCGACGAGGATGAAGCGGTTGCGGAGTTGTGGCAGCCCGTAGTCGGCCATGTTAACGATGTCGGCGAAGACGTTGTATCCCCTGTCCTCGAAGAGCTTGAACAGCTCCTTCACGATGACGAGGTTCTTTCCGTAGACCACGCCCGGGACATTTTCCATGATGACGCGTCGCGGCTTGCGACCGACAGCGGTGAACCCGTCCAGAAGTCTGATGAAGTGAACGAACAGTGCGTTGCGGGGGTCGTCGAGGTGGAACACGCCCATCGTGCTGACCGCCTGGCACGTCGGCCCGGCGAAGAACCAGTCTATCTGGTCGATCCCGGCCCGCTCGACGACGTCGGCGGCGGAGACAAGCGACACGTCGCAGCAGTCGACCAGTGCTTCGGGATGACTGTTGCGGAAGGTCCGGGTTGCATCGGCGTCGATGTCCAGAGCCCATTTGACCTCGAGGTCAGGTATCGCCGCGCAGGCACCCGCCGACATGCCGCCGCAGCCGGAGTAAAGGTCGATAGCTGTCTGCCCCATGATTCCCCCTTGAGTCTCGCGGGAGAGTAGCAGGACGTTGAATGTCCATCGACAACTTTCCGCGCGCAGACACAACTGCTTTTCCGCTCTCTACAGTAGAATCATCGACCGGAGAGCCCTCATTTGGTGTAGTGATCGCAGAAGTTGAAGATATGGTTAAATTGAAAGAGGAACCAACGGACGGCCCGGTTGGTTCCTCTGGTGTCAACAAATCGAATACTGGGCGGCTCACATGCCTTGGCGCGGCGGCTCCGGAGCTTGCTCCGGCTCCACTTTCGTGAATTCGCGATCGCGCCAGTTCGTGATGCGGCACACGAACCGCGGTTCGAGCGTCTCGCTGTTGAGCGCGACGAAATGAACCTTGCTGCCCTGCATCTTCACCTTGAAGGTGTCTGCCGCTCCGTATCCGCCATAGTTGAGGGCGTGCTCCAGCTTGATGATGTCGCCGTTGGATACCTTGTTGCGGGCACGAAGCGCGATGCGGTCCCGGCAGCGCTGGCGCCAGGCGTTCGCATACTCGTGCTCCGTCGGCGTCAGCAGGTCGAGGATCTTGGCCGGGCAACGGTCGATGTATGGCCCGACCGTCTCGTCCATGTCCTTGTATGAGAACGTGTATCCGTCTCGATCCTTCGGAGTGTACTTGAGCATGAACGCCGCCGCCCAGACGTATCGCGTTCCATCGGGCTTGACGGTCTCTACGGCCGCATAGGCCTCTGAACGTGCGACGATGGCGGTCGCCAGCGGAGCATGAGTTGTTCCGTCATCGTTCGTCCACGTCAGCGTCTTCTTGAACCATTCGGTGGTGCCCTCGTAGGGCATCGGCATGGAAGTCCAACCCATTGTTCGTATCCTTCTGAAAGCCCGCGCGGTGCTTCCGGCGGTATCCTAGCACTTCGTCCAGAATCCGAGGAGGCCGCGCAATCGACAATATCGGCAGGCACGGATCCGTCCGCGACAACAGAATTTCGTGTTCCTTGCAGCGACAGTCGCCAGCATCGACCCAGGAAATTTGATGGAAAGTGCCACATGACTGAAGAGAGCCGCCGCCTGCCCCGCTTTGGGCATGGACTCCACCGCGTATCGGATGTGCAGTGGGAGCAGAGACGCGACGATGCAGCGGAGTTGAAGGCCGCGCTTGAAAGCACCTTCACCCCGGAGTGGACGGAGAAGATCGATGTCGCGCTCAAGAGGATGGCCGTTCATTTCCTGGCGATATCCCGGCAGTCCTCGCGCGACTGGTTCGTTGCATCCTCCCTGCTGTCCCATCCATCTCCCCGGCTCTCGGGCAGAATTGCCGCCGGTCTCGAGAGGCTGCGCGAGCAGCTCGACAAGGACAGCATAGACGGCATCAACAAGGCTCTGGAGAACCTCGAGGACGCTTATCTGCCGAAGATGCTGGATCGCTATCTCGCTGTCACGGACCCAACGAAGCCCGTGGCACCCGAGCCACTCGTCGGCTGGGCCTATATGATCTCCTCCGCATCGGAGCCTTCCATGGTGCTGGCGGGCGCGACGCCAGACGGCCTCTCCGAGGTTCTGGCATCAACGAACCGTGCCAATCCGGACATGGCTCCCTTCGGGGTGGATGCCGCGTGGCGCGCGACGGATCCTGCCGCCGCTGCCCAGGTGCTCGCCGAGGAGCTTGCCGACAGCCATCAGGAGAACGGCTACTACCACAGCGAAAGCCTGAAGGACCTGTGGGACATGAAGAGGCGGGTTGACGACGCCCTCATGGCGAGGAAGATCGTGATCGGAAATCCGATGCACATCCCCGGCGCCCCGAAGCCGATCATGAGCGTGCGCCCCTTCAGCCATGACATCAGCAACAAGCGGTTCAAGGCAGACGTCGACGGGGTCTTCGAGGCGTTCCGGCGCTGACCTGCCTATAACCGTTCGGTGATTAAGACCCAGGTATCTGCCCGATTACCACCGAACGGTTATAGTATCCGACCCAGCTAGGCAAACTGCGACATGTGTGATCTCCCTCTCTACATCGGCTCCACCTTCTACCACGGCTCCAACGAGCCGATTCCCGACACCTTGCTGGCTGGTGATCAAACCCGTTGGTGGAAGCCTATGGATCACGCGGAATTCCTTGATCCTCCGTGGGATGAACAAGATGGGGCGGACAATGGCGAACTGGCAGCGGAGCTTCGGACAGCCTACGCCAACATCGTCTACGAGGCTTTCCTGACATCAGAAGACCATGGATTGCGCGCGATGGCGGAGAGCCATGGGTTGTCGGGCCTCGGCGCGCAGGTCGGCATACTCTTCGTGACGGATGACCGTCAGTACGTCGAGCGCTACGGCGAGGCACACGAGATCGACATGGAGGCCGAGGGTATTCTGGAAATCCTGGTCGATGAGAACGCAAGCCGGGCAAGCTGGATGCTCGTCTTTCGCGCGGGCGTGCCGTTCCCTCTGAAGAGTGCTACCCTAGAGGCAACGCCGCAATGATCTGGAATTAGGTCGCAACTTCCACCCACGATATCCCCCTGAGCCCGAGCTCGAGGGGAATATGAGGCGGTCGTCAACCGAGGCTTTCTGGCCGCCGGGTAACCACGGTGCTTCTCAAACGCGCGGTCGGAGGAGTCACGTGCAGGTTCCTGCGAGACTCAGCATCAGGTCACCGCATGGCGCAGTCAAGAACGTGATGGAGAATTGGGTGGTAGTTACTGCCCAAATCCAGAAAGCCCAGAAGAAGCCCTCTAAAACGACCAAAGCCATCCGTGAGGATGGCCTGGCTTCTGGCTCCCGTTGCCTTACGGCTTGGGGAGTTCCTCCGTGCGAGGCTCGCTGTACTGGTTCCAGCACCACGATCCGGCACCGAGAGGATAGGTCTCGATCTCGCGTCCGCCGACGACGATCGTGGCCGTCGGGAAGAATTCGGCCTGGATCTTCACGCCGGGAACGACCTCATGGTCGTAGATCTCTTCGCCGGCCTTCAGGAGGGCAACGACTTCGCTCCAGTCGTGGCCAGCGGGCAGCGTTCCCGTATTCGCCTGCAGGGTCAGCGCGCCGTCGTCGAACAGGATCGCATCCACGAAGTTGCCGTCGCCGATCAGGCCGTCATCGATCGCCTGCTTGATGACGTCGCGCTCGAAGTGCGGGCATCCCCAGCCGTTCCAGCGATCGCCGTTCGTCCACGCAGGAATTGTGGTTTCCCACTCGTCGAAGTCGAAATGCTCGATGGCGTACGTCGAGGCGATCTCGTCGAGTTCATCCTGCGGAACCACGACGAAGTGCTCCGCGAACTTGTCGACCGGGATATTAGCCTGAAAGCCGCCGAAAACCGGATGGCAGACGACCTTGTTGTCCTCGGTATCCGAGACTTTGACGAACGAACGGGGTTCGGTTGCCTCGTGCTCGCGGTAGGTTGCTCCGATTTGAATGTTCATTGTGCCTGCCTCGTTGGATGGTGTGTACCCTAACGCTACTTAAGTCGCGTGCATGCCGAAAGCCGTCAGTGATCCACCGCAGCGTGCCGGAGCATGGACTTGATCGCACCGCCGTTTGCCCTGAAGGCGCTGTCGAGCGCCTGCGCCGCCAGACCCTTGAGCGTGTCGGTCGCGGTGGAGCCAGCCTTGTCGAGACCGATCACCTTGCCGCGCTGGGCGTCGGCTGTGTAGTCGATCCGTACGGCCCGGTGGCCCAGAAGGTCGAAGGAAAGCGACACGGCGAGGTTCTGCTGCGCAGTCACGGTGAGGCCGAACAGGTTTCTTGCCATCATCCATCCGACGATTCCGGAGGCGCGGTTCGGCCTGTAGACCTCGCCCGTGGCGGCGCCTGTAGTTCCGATGGAGAGGAGCCTGATTTCATCCGCCTTGCGGCCAAACGTCGTCATGGCCTTGATGATCGAGACGACATCCGGCGCGTTCGCGATGATGCCGCCGTCGACGAGGCTCATGCCTGCGATGTTGTGTTCCGGAAAGAAGGTGGGCGCGGCCGACGTGGCGAATGCGACATCCTTGAGGGAGACCACGCCGTTGGATCCGGCATTGCGACCGCTCTCGAACACGACTGCTTCCGAGGTGGTGGCGCTGACAGCGGGGACGATGAGCGGTTTCGACAGGCTGGCCAGATCGAGCTTGGCCTTGTCGCCGAGAACGCCCTCGACGGCCTCCTCCAGCCCTGCGCGGGAATAGCGTGCGGAAATCACGCCAAGACGCGGCAGCTCGAACAGCTTCCTTCCGAAGACAGAGACCTTCGGACGCTCGAAGACCTTCGTGCCGAGCCGCTCGAACTCCCTGCGGATGCGCTCCGCGGGAACCCCCGTCGCGATGCCGCAGGCAAGAATGCCGCCGATCGAGGTGCCCGAGATGAGATCGAAGCATTCTCGGAGCGGCCTGCCCGCCTTGTTTTCCAGATCCTCCAGAATGACCGCGGAAAACAGCCCGCGATAACCTCCGCCCGAAAGCGAGAGGATCTGGAAGGGTGCTACGCCCGGAGAGGCGGCTCCCGTTCGGCGGTATCGCCTGACCGCCTTCATCTATATGGATCCTCGACACGCAGACCGTCGATCTGCCCATGGTATTGCTGGGAGCCTTCGATCAGCACGAGGTTTCGGTCGATGGCCGTGGCGACGACCATGCGGGACATGTCGCCGAGATCCTCGTCGTCATCTACCCGCAGGTCGAGCTGGGCGATCCTCGAGAAGACCGCCCCTGCCCCTTCATCGAAGAGTTCAAGGGCGTTGTTCCTGCGTGCGAAGGAGACGAACGCCCTGAGCGCGAGATCCATCACCTCCCGGCCTTCCTCGATCGGGGTCGAGAGAATCTCGGACTGGACATGGGCGATAGAAACGACGCTGGCATGGATGTCCTGCGCCGGCACCGGGCGGATCCACGCAGTCACGTCAGGGTTTTCGCAGATGATGTCCATCAGCGCCTGCGTCGAGAGCAAGAACATGCGTCAGAGGGCCATCTTCGTGCCGGAGGCATTGCCGCTGCGCTGCAGACGCTCGCGCTTGCGGCCCTGCCCGACAATGATCCGGCCGCCGGAGTATGGCTTGAAGCCGATTGCGTCGAGCGCCTCGCCGAAGGTCTCCTGCTGCCGCGCGGCGGTGACGAGTTCGGCAAGATCCTTGACGGAGATCACGACCGCCATGTCGTCGGCCTTCTTCATGTTGCCGATGACCTGAGGAACGCCGCTGCGGGCCTTACCGAGCACTGCGCTGAATTCGTCCTTCGCCTTCCTGACGGTCAGCGGATCGCCGCCGATCTGGACGATCGTCTCCACGAGGCCGTCAGTGATGTCCTGCCTGCTTGCGTTGCGGGCCACCTGAACCTGCTTGAGTATCCTCGCGTCCATTTCGTCATCTCCATTTGCTGGAAAGAATAATGGGATGCGTGGCCACATTTGTCAAGAAAGATGGCCACGCACTGGAATGGCCGCTGAGCTGACCAGTTCGACACCCACTCGATCGTTCCAAGCTCATCCTCGACAGTGTCCGGCCACCATCCGTTATCGGCAGAATCGCATCGCCGAGGATCGAAGGCGGTCCTGTCGTCTTCCGCGAGCGTCACGAATGAACCAGACTATGATCTTGCCAGTATCTTTCAAGCTCCGGAGTGAAATTTGCCCAACCACCACGACGACCCCAGGCCAACTATCGCCATCTGCGGATCGATGTCCTTCATCGACGAAATGGAGCGGATCGCCCTCGAGCTGGAGAACCTCGGCTGCGAAGCGCTCTCTCCGGTTCGCGAGGAGCACGACCTCGACTGGGCAAGTCTTTCGCGACCCGAGGTGCTGGCGCTGAAGAAATCCTACGTCGACATCCATCTGGACAAGATTCGCCGGGCCGACGCGGTTCTGATCGCGAATTTTCCGAAGCACGGCGTCGAAGGATATGTTGGGCCGAACACGCTCATGGAGGCGGCGTTCGCATATGCCGCCCGCATTCCGGTTGTCTTTCTCCACGACCCCTACGACCAGGCCAACGGGCTGGAATGCGCGTCAATCTCCCAAGCGTGTGTGGATGGGGACGCTGCCGGGGTGCTGAAGCTGATTTGAATCCTTCCACAGAACGTGGAAATAGGCTTCCAATTTCGTTGGCCAACGCCATGCCAACATGCTAACAATGGATTCAACTTAGGTAAGTGATCCCTTTGATTGTCCATCGGGATTGCGGAATATGGTTCGTGAACGAAGGGGTGTGTTCATGAAAAAGCTGTGTTCTTTGATTTGCCCGGTTCTCGCTGCAGGCGCGGGAATCCTGTTGATCGGCCTCGCGATCATGGCCTGTCCCCTGAAGACTCCAGCATGGATCTCGGCCTGCCCGGTGGCGCTCGGAGCCATCGTCGTGATCTTCGCGCTCGGCAGGGCGAATGCCATCGCCGAGCGGTGCCAGAAGCAGCGGCTTCAGGCGCAGGAAGATTGAAGGCTGGATCTGCTTTCAGGCTAAGGCGATCATGGCCGCCGCGTCCTTGCGGATGTAGCCATGGGCTTGGCCTCCCCTTGCGGACAGTCCTTCGAGGCCCACCGCCTCCCAGAACCCCACCTTGGTCTTCTTGATGTCGCTTATCCGGACATCATCGACTGCGGCTCGCATGAGTGCCTCGACCGTGCGGCGCCCGTAGCCCATGCCGCGCAGGGACTTGTGGATATCAAGCTTGACGAGTTCGAGGATCTCGCGGGGTTCGTCTTCATCCTCCGGCTCGGACACAATGAGTTCCATCGTCCCGATCTCCATGTCCTCTCCGGTCGCCTTGCGGTGGGCGGTGTCGTACACCGTGAAGCGGCAGCGGAACTGCCCCGCGGTCTGATAGCTTCCGGAGCGGAAGCCTCCGAAGATGCCGATGTCCTCGTCTCCCCAGCCGAACATGCCGAAGCCAAGATTGTCGAAAAATCTCATGTCGAACTCCTCTTTGCTATCGAATCTAGTGGCAGTTCAGGCAAGGATCGAGTGGTTGACTTCCATGGTATCGAGTCGAACACTTGACCTCGAGACATCAATGAAAGGGATGGCATGTCGACCGAGACCGAAAAAGAATTCGATCTTTCGAAATATCTGGAAGGCTTCTATGCGATCGAGTCGGTCGAGGACGAGGTCGGCGAAATAGTCGTTCTGAACCCATCGGATGACCGCTCGAGGTTTGCGGGTGAAGGACTGAACATCAGCAGCCTGCTGTCGCGGAAGCACGCGTCCGGCATCCCTGATGCGATGTATCCCATCATGTTCACGGAAGCCTATGCCCGACCGAACCGGGACAGATACGCAAAAGTGGTCAGGGCAATGAAGAAGGGCGCTGTCCGCTACGACGAGGGGATCTTCGATCGGCCTCCTGGGGCGGTTCTGGACTGCCGCCACATCCTGGCGTTCATCATGAAGAGCCACGGCGTGGAATCCTTGCCGACACGCTTCTTCGGCGAGAAGGAGTTCTCGTTGAGAACCACGCAGGAGCTGTTGGACGGCGTCGAGGTTTGCAGTGACTTTCATGCGACCTTCGTCCAGAACTTCATGGTTCTCGGCGTGCCCTTCTACCGCACTGCAGGCCTCGTCCGCGAAGACGACGGCTTCGGCGAACTCCTGAAGGAAGAAACCCGTCGGAAGTACCGTGTGATGCCGACGGGCAGGGTGTGGGTGTCCTATCACCGCTACCTCGACGTCATCTATGCGTTCGCGCATTCGACGGAAGACGAGCGCAAGGCCCTGTTCGCAAGCATGATCTCCGCGGAGAGCGCAGAAGGCATCAATGTGTCGCTTGGCGGCAGGATCCGCGACAACTTCTATCATGGCACGGGCAAGTATCCGCCGATGTCACTTCGCTATGCGGGCGAACTTGCGCTTCAGCTCGTGAAACACGGCGTCGTCAGGCCGCTCCTGGAGAGCGAGACGCTCGAATTCACAGACGGCGGACGCAAGCTGATCGAGATCCTTCCGGAATCCTGTGACGACCCCGACAGGTACGGGCATTTCCATGACTTCTTCATGACCCCGCCTGCGATGCCGCTCAAGGAAGCCGCGCGCGTCGAAGCATGGCTTATGGACTACTTCACGACACTGAAGGATGCGTTTGCCTCCTTGAACGCTTCTGGAGCAGCGGGCATCGATCATAAAGTCGCCGTTCCAGCCTGATCCGCGTCAGCCTACGAGGTCGTCGGGGTTCTCCCCCCCCGCTCGATCGCCCGTTTGCGGGCTCTCTCGTAGGCCGCATCCTTTTTCGCACGTAGCTCGCCTATGAAGGACAGGAATTCGCCGATCCCCATGGTCTCGGGGATCGGATACTCTGTCTTGAAGCGATAGTAGACGAAGAAGCGATCACCTTCTGCACCGGTGACCCACAGCGCGTAGACATGCAGGTTGGGTATCCGCACGAAGCGTGCGTTCGTGGTGGCGACCTCGCTGGCGACGCGTTCAAGACGCTCATGCAGCCACGCAATGTGGTGGCTCCCACGCGCGCTCATCGCCACCTTCGGCCGCCAGGAGCGGTGCAGCTCGACCTTTCCGATGCCCTTGTCCGACCTGAACAGCACGGCCCAGCTCTGCGGGACAAGCTTGCGGAGAGCCATGGCGGAGGCAGGCACCTTCACGAACGTCAGGAGCGGGATCGGACACATGGGGAGGAGTTGGTAGCCGGGGGCGATGAACCCGTGCATGGCGAGGCTTCTGAGGTGGACGTCCACACTGCGGTCGAGAGCCTTGCGCGCATAGAACGGAACCTTGTCGAAGACCAGCGCCATGTCAGCGCACCGCCAGGTTCGCTGATCCGATGTCGAGGACATCCGACAACTGCGCACGCAGCCTTTCGATGTCCTCCGGGTCAAGGTGCGCGCTTCCGAGTATTTGCTGGAGTTCGCCGATCATGAAGGAGGCGTTCTCGACGAGATTCATGTCGCCGGCGTGGCGCGATGGCTGGAAATGCCTGCCGAGATTGAAGAGACCGAGAGAGAAGGACTGAAGCTCGTCAAGACGACGGTACCCGATCTCGGCGTCGAAGATCGTGTCGTTGCCCGCCATCGTGTCCTTCATCGCGAATCGCAGAAGGTTGTTGAGCTGGCACTCGTTCGAATTGAACCTCCGCATGATCCGGGGGATTTCGATGGTCCGCCCGTCGGACAGCGGCCATTCATCCATGCAGGGATGATCAAGAGCCAGAATGCTCCGCGTATCCTGCTTGTCGCCCGCCCGGTAGCGTTTTTTGGCGTCCTGGAAGATCTCGGCAGCGGCCCAGACCTCCTTCTGCGATTCTTCCTCCGACCTCGCCATGGCGGTCACACGGCGGAAGGTGCCCTCGCTGACATAGGCCGGAGCGAGCAGCATCTCGTGCTGGAAGTGACGCTCGACGCTGTAGGCGGCCGGCCCCTTGCGCGCCCGTTCCGCAAACGCGTGCCAGTTGCTCCTGATCACGTGGCCGAACATCTCCGCCGCGTAGTCATCGAGTTCCGGGACGAAGTCGTCCTGCTCGCCAACTCTGCCGAAAATCGGCAGGCTGGAGATGTGTGCCATGTCCGTCGGATTGTGGATGCGGCGCGGTTCCGTCTTGAGGTCGAGAACGATGCAGACCGCGCGGTCGCCTTCGAGAAGGGAGAGTCCTGTGACGAAGTCCGTGATTGCGGAATAGAGGGCGGTCATGCTTGGTCCTTTGCGATCTTACATTGCCGCCTTTGGGTTGGCGTCAGGGCCGTCAATCCCGAAGATCTCCTCGCCCGCGATCTTGAGCAGCTTCTCGGCCGCAAAGTGGTTGATGCGGCACCAGTTGTTCTCCGGCAGCACGGCGGCGGTCGTGGCGCTGACTCCAGTACGGCGCGGAACCTGCGAAAGCAGCGCGGCCAGCTCCTCGCCGTATTCGCCGCCAAGGCTACGGGACGCGCCCTTGATGAAGAAGTCCAGCTCTCCATTGGCATCGATGCAGGTGAAGTCGATCTCCTTGCCGAAATGTGCGGCGAGCCCGTGGAGTCCTTCAACGATCGCCTTTTCCCGGGCGTCGCCGAAGGGGACAGGCTTCAAGGTCGTGTCGAGATTCCAGAGGCGGTTGACGGCTTCTTCGAGGTCGTGGGACATGTTGCTTCTCCTTGCTGCCAACATGCTAGGACCGACAGCAGCAAGTGAGAAACTGGCTCAGGGAGACGATGAAGGCGATGAAGATGGTGCGCGGAACTTCGTGTTGATGTGGTCGGCGATCAGCCGGACGATGGCGACGGCCTTCTCGCGGTCGCTGGAATGGCTATCGAACATCATGTCTTCCGGAATGATGTCATGCTCCTTGTCGTGCTCGATCAGCCAGCGGGTCAGTTCGAGGCCGTTCGCCTGTCCGGATCCGAGGTACCAATCCATCAGCAGCGCAAAGGGCGCGCCCCGCTCCTTGATCGTCTTCACGAACTCGTAGGGCGTCTTTACGTGCACGATTTCGAGGTTCATCCACTGATCCGGCTTCGGAGGCTGTCGTTCGTCGTCGAGGAAGAGGACATAGTTGTCCATGGGAAGCACCTTGCTTTTGCGTTGGCATTGCACGCGATTGAACGCGAAAAAGAAGCGCACGGCAACGTGATAGAATGTCTGAGGGATTCGCCTTGCGATGATGCGTGCCCGCTCCCACATTTGAATCCTTCAAAGGAGGCATCAATGACAATTGCAGTGAACAATTCGAACTTCGAATCCGAAGTCATCCAGTCGGACATCCCGGTCGTGGTCGACTTCTGGGCGGAATGGTGCGGCCCCTGCAAGCGCATCGGCCCGACCCTCGAGGAACTCTCTGCCGAATTCGCGGGCCGCGTGAAGATCGCCAAGCTGAACGTCGACGAGAACCCGGAACTTGCCGCCCGGTTCGGCGTGCGATCCATTCCGATGCTTGCCTTCTTCAAGGAAGGGGCAGTCAGCGACGTCAAGGTCGGGGCGGCGCCGAAGAAGGACTACGCCGAATGGTTTGCGGCAAACGCTACGTAGCGGATCGCTTCAGGAGCCGCCGTGCGCCGACAACGCCCGCGGCGGCGAGAAAGCCGATGCCCCCGATCAGGGCCAGGATGTTCGCTGCGAGGCAGACCGGCCCAGCATAGTAGAGCGCGGAACCAACCCTTGGCACGACGGTGTAAGTGGCCACAAGCACCTGGGAGCCGAGAAGAAAGATGAGGAACCCGGCGAGGGAGAGCTGGAGCAGTTCGCCTGCGCGGAGGCTTTCAACGGAGGATCCGGTCATCTGAGTTCCTTTCACGAGATTGTCCAGACTCAGGATGAGCTCGTGAAGGAGGCCGTGCAATGCGTTGGCGGCTAGAAGACGCCCATCTCTCTGAGGACATCGCTGTCCGGAAGGCCTCCCCTCGCCGCCTCCTTGACGGCGATCCACGCGGCCTCCCCTCGCCGCCACGCGCGCTCCTTGTCGGCATCGGAAGAGCCTTGCCTGCGGGCGAGCGACCGGAGCACCCTCTTGGCCTCCACATGCTCGCGCCTCGTGGGCGGCGGAACCCGGTCATAGCACTTCTGGCAGACCCATTCGGTGTAGCCGCCGAAACCCTTGCGGGTCCGCCTGCAGCCGGGAGTCTGGCAATGAAGACGCTCCGCCGTCATGGCATCTGTTCGGAGAACTCGGACGGATAGGTGACGAAGACCATCGACACGAAGAGCAGGACGAGCGTCAGAAGCGTGCTTGCGGTCAGTGCGACGAGCTTGAGCAGGCTGAAGTCCATCAGCGTTGTGGCAACCGCAGCGCCGAGACTGGCGAGGACGATGAGCGGCATCTTCAGGTCTTTTGCGACCGCCTCAGGCCCGGCGGCCGAAATCCTTGCAAGGATGGAGCCTGCGAGCAGCGGAGACAGCAATGCGGATACGAGGAAGAAGGCGGTGACGGACAAGTCAAGGCTCCACGGCACAGTGATAATCCGGCAATGCTGACGCATGTCTTCAAAGGATTCAATCCTCCATTTTGGTTGCAACAAAAGTTGACAATGAACGCGCAAGGTGGTTATGTGGCGCGTAACTCGCGGTGCCTTGGTGCCGCATGCGTCCAAAGCGACAGAAGGACTGGTAATGACCGAAGTCACAGTAGATCCGGCCACCCTCGCCCACTCCGAATACCTCTGGGAATTGGCCGGACGACAGGATCTCCCCCTGTCGAACGAGGATCGCCTGCGCCTCCGCGACATTTCGATCCTTCTGAAATACCGCCCCGACATCGACATGACGGGCGACTTCCAGTTCGAGGTCGGCAAGACCTATCCTACGCGCGGGGGCAAGCTGGTCACCGTAATCGGCAAGACGGACGCCAAGGGATACGAGTGCGTGCAGGGCGACGACATGGAGCCTCATCTCGGCTACCGCTACAGCCGCTCGACAAGCACCGGCGACCATGGCCGCTCGACCGGAGGCCCCGGCGACAACCCGGACAACCTCCTCCCGGTCGAGATCGTCGACCCCCGCATCGTCGGCACCTACTTCGATGACGACGTCCTTGCCGATCGCGTCGTGCGCATGGAAGAATGGCTGGATAGCCAGCTCAACCCGACGGGCGAGACGCCGCGCCTGCGGAACGTGGACTGGATGGACGAGGCGGGCTTCACGCCGAACGAGATCCGCGTGGGCAAGATCGTCCTCGGACATGTGGCCGGCAAGAGCACGATGGAACTTCGCAACGGGAGCAAATAGGTTGATCAAGCTGTCCGACTTCAAGATGCGCGTCACGCCGACGCAGGTGCTCTTCTGGGGCGGCCCGGCATCGCAGTGGTACAAGAGCGATTTCGAAGGGTATCTGCCCATCGTCGTCTTCAAGGACGGGCGCCGCCGCATCCGAAGGGGAAACCGGCTCTACAAGTTCTCGAGCGCCGAGAAGTACATGATGATGTCCAAGGCCAGCATCTTCGGTGATCCGCTCGCGCTCGAGTCAATGAACGGGCTCGATGACGTGAAGAAGATCAAGGCCGAGGGCCGCAAGGTCAGGGGCTTCAGCCAGGAGGCGTGGGATTCGTCCAACATCGCCGCCGTGACGATCGGCAATTACTACAAGATGACCCAGAACGACGGCCTGTGGGCCTTCATGAACGAGATGGGCGACCGCGAATACGTCGAAGGATCACCGGTCGACGGCGTGTGGGGCGTGAACCTAGCGTGGAATGATCCGCTGATCGAGGACAGGGCCAACTGGAAGGGCGAGAACCGCCTCGGGATCTGCCTCGACAACGTCTGGGACATGATCGTCGCCTTCGGCCGCGAGGCTGACCCGTTCCAGGCCTATGGCGATCTCCTGAAGCTCAGAAGCGCGAGCCACTGATATCAGATAGCGCGGCGATCATGCAGGCAGCCCTGCAGGGACGGGATCAATAGTCCTCAGTTCCTGCAGCGAGCCGCTCCAGCTCGGAGAGCTGCTCCGGAGTCCCCGTCCAGACGGGCGAACCTGCACTTCTGGCAACGATCAGTGGCGCAACTCCGGCAACGGCATAGATTTCATAGCGCCCATGCCTGCCGAGCACGAACCGATAGCCGCCGGAATCCGCGCATGGCATTCCCCTGTCTGCAAGCATTCCATCCGCAGAACATGACCTGTCAAGCTTTCGCGCCACGAAATGGCGGGTCGCATCGGACAGGATTCTTCCAGTGTCGTCCCGGCTCCCCCAGAACAGGTGAAGCATGCCGAGCATCACCGCACCTATGAGGGCGATCTCGAGGTAGGGGTGCGGCCGGCGCTGTGGTCCGGCGTCGTCGTCGCCATTGAACATGACGCGGTCGGCGGACACCGTTGAATTTTCGGATGTCATTTCTCTGCTTCCGGCGGTGCTATCGAGGATTCAATCCTGCTGGATGTGTTCCATTCTGATGCAGGGGTAACGGTCTGTAAACATGATTGCAGCATGGCAGGCATCCGCGTCCGACATGGCTCCCGTTTCAGAGCAGCGTCGTCCGTTTCTCAAGCGTTTCTCGTTGTTTCCACACGGATAACGAATTTTTCGGCCTGATTGCAGGCGTCGCGTTCTCGCTGTTATCCTTCTAGGATTGCCCTACCAAATGCGAGGAAAGATGCCCCGTCGAGCGAAGAATAGTAACCATCTCATGGACTGGATTACCGGCGGCGGCCGCACCTCCAGACGAATCCTTTCAGTTGGCCTCGCGGCCGCCGTTTCGCTGTCCAGCATATCCGCCGCAAATGCGGATCAGTTCCTCTTCAGGTACAATGGCGCAGGCCCGGCCAAGCTCGGCGAGATCGTCACGCCGACGGATCCTGGCACAGGCACGCCGACGCGGCAGCAGTTGACGGTCTCCGCACCGGCGGCGCTCGTCCTGCGCAACTGGGAGAGCGTGCCTGCAGGCGTCAAGGCCGCAACGCAGAACTCCGTCGCTGCGGTAACCTATTCCATCTCCCCTGGTCTTCCAAACGGGCTGAAGCTCAATTCTGATGGATCCATCACCGGGCAGGCGTTGGATGTTTCTCCCGACACGGTCTACACGATCACGGCGACGGACGGCGTGGGCGGGGATCTTGGAACGGCAGTGGCAACCTTCAGCATCAAGGTCGACGCCCGGGTCCCGGTCGCCATCAGCGGGGCGTCGAGCTTTGCATTCGAGCAGTACGAGACCGCGAAGTCCGTCCGACTTTCCCCGGCTGACGGCGTGACGATCTATGGCAATGCCGTCTGGACCGCGATGACGGCCCTGCCTTCCTGGCTTTCCGTAGTGCACGACGGCAACGATCTCGTCCTTTCCGGGAATCCTTCCGCCGTCGATGCGACAGGGGTCGACGTCGGCTTCACGCTGGCGGACGACCATGGAACATCCGCCGTGCACAACCTGCACCTTACGGTCAGTCCTCCGGCTTCCGCGAGCATCGAGCTTCCGGCAAACATCCCGAGCAGCGTGACCTTCCTCGCCACTTACTATGCCGACCTTGCAGCGAACACGACACTGACCAAGGTTGCCGCGGCGGATGTGACGTGGTCGACAGTTCTCGACCAGCCGGGCGACGGCATGGTTCCCGGGGTCACCTTCGGTTCCGACGGCTCGCTGCAGGGCCAGCCTCTCGCGATCGGATCCTACACCTTCGGCATCAAGGCCTCGGCTCCCGGTGGGGTGAGCAGCACGAAGCGGTACACGATCACGGTCTATCCCGAAGCCGTAAGCCGCGTGGCTGCAAGCTCGGGCTCGAACTGCCTGCAGATGGCGACGGGATCCTTGATGTGCTGGGGTAGCAACACCAACGGCCTTCTGGCGAACAACACCGCTGTCACGCAGTCGGCCGTGCCTGTCAACGCAACCACGCTGTCAGGCAAGTTCGTAGACGTTGCGGGCGGCTATTCAGGACACATGTGCGCACTGCGGGACGACCGCACGGTCTGGTGCTGGGGGCTCGGATCTTCCGGTCAGCTCGGAAACGGCGCCAACTCGACCAGCCCGACCCCGGTCCAGGTGTCGAACCTCACCGACGTCCAGTCGATCATCGCCGGCTACCGCCATACCTGCGCCACCAAGACCGATGGCTCCATGTGGTGCTGGGGAGAAGGCACGGCTGTGGGCTACGGCCAGACAGGAAACAAGAACGTCCCCACGCAGGTCATTGGCATGGAGTCGGGCGTCATCGGCATGGCCGCCGGAAACGCCTACTCGTGCGCCGCCAAGTCGGACGGCAGCGTGAAGTGCTGGGGCAGCAACGGCAATGGACGTCTCGGGAACAACTCGACGGTCAATTCGCCGTCTCCCGTCACTGTCTCCGGGCTGACCAATGTCATTGCAATGACAGGTGGCTACGACCACACCTGCGCCACGAAGTCTGACCGCACCGTCTGGTGCTGGGGATCGCGCCAGTTGGGCCAGATAGGCGACGGAAACAACACCAGCGGCGACCAGCTCACTCCGGTGCAGGTTACAGGTCTCACCGACGCCTACGTGCTGAGCACGGGCGACCACCATAACTGCGCCGTCAAGCTCGACCGCACCGTCTGGTGCTGGGGCAGGAACTCCGACGGACAGATCGGCGACGGTACGAAGGCGAACGCCACGACGCCGAAGCAGGTGCTTAACATCGACAACGCATCCTCTGTCACCGCCATCGGCTACAACCACACCTGCGCGACCAAGAGCGACGGATCCGCATGGTGCTGGGGCAACAACGGGTCGGGCCAGCTCGGCGACAACAAGCTTGGCACAAACAGCCTGGTGCCGGTCAGGGTGTCGGGAACCTAACCGGATCCTCTACGCAGTTAAGAATGGGCAGGCCTCTCGCCTGCCCATTCTGTTTGGCATAAGGGTGGTATCGTGCAGGCCCCTGCGCCAGCATCAAGGCAAATCATTGGAGACAAGGGCGGATCATGGAAGAAGCACGGAAGTTCGTCACCATCGGCTCGGCTGTCGAGGCTGCTCTCAACGACTGGTCTCAGAGCGAGCATTCACTGGATGACATGGAGATGCTGGTCGATGACTTCGTCCAGAAGGCGCTCGATGAATGGAAGGACACACCGGAGGGCGAGCTGCCTGTGAAGGTCTCCGAATCCGATGCAGGCCTGATCGTGGGTGCCGTCCTCAACGCCATGGCGGACTGGCACGCAGGAGGAACTGACTTCAACGAGATGGCCTCAATGGCAGAGGACTTCGCGCTGTCCGCTTTCCAGGACTGGAAGGAAAGCCGCGCACCCGGACACGCGGCCTGACAGCCGTCAGAGTCCGCCACGTCCGATGCCGGCTGGAAATATCTCGCCGCTATCCTCGTCCACGGGGATGTCCTTGAAAAGGCTGGTGAGGATTCGTGGCGGCCGCTCGTTCTTGTAGAGCCAGATCATCACCACCGAACTGCGCTTGATCTCGATCGAGATTTCGGCCGTGTCGGTATTCTTCCTGAGCGACATCGCGCCTGTCGGACTGAACCCCTTGCTTGCGGCCCAGTTCGTAATCATTCGTGCATTCATAGTTCAATTCATCCTCGTGCGGGTGGCCCCACCGCCGCCGCTGATGCGAGCCACCCGATGCGAATCATCGCACGGTTCCTCATACCCCCGCGCGCCAGTCTTGTGCCATAACGGGAAAGTTGCGAAGGCCGATGCCGCCTCGCCTGTTGCATCAAAGACTCAGTTTTTGCCCCGCGATCATTAAAATCGATCGCATTCCCTTAATGGGGTGGCAAACCGCGCGCGATACGAGTGGTTCGGTTCAACTGGAGATATCGCCTTGCGCAAGTACCTGATTGCATTCGCCGCCACCCTCGTAGCCACCAGCGCCCTGGCGGCCGACATGGAGATCGTCAAGAAGATCGACGTCCCTTTGAACCAGTTTGCGGACAAGGTCGAGATCCAGGGGATCAGGGTCGGAATGCCTGCCGCCGAGGCGTGGGAGATCTTCCTGAAGAACTATCCGACCGACGCTCCGGAGATCAAGAAGCTCAGCATCAACGTGCAGACCCGCGAGGTGTCGTCGCAGCCGCTCGAAGTACTCTACGACAGCGACCCGAGCCTGAACGAGGACGGGCTGCAGATCTTCATCTCCTCGCCATCGGTGGAACCGCGGGTGTACGGCGTTCATCGCGATATCTACTATCAGGCCGACAAGGGACGCCCGCAGATCGCGGCCGTCATGGAACAGCTCGAACAGAAATACGGCAAGCCGTCGAAGGTCGAGAAGTCCCGGTGGGACAACTCGACCTCGCTGCAATGGTATGTCGGCGGGGCCGGAACCTGCACGGACATCGGCGTCTGCAACAGTGTCTACAGTCCGACGAAGCGCGAGGCCTATGACCCGGCCAACTTCCCCCAGTACATCGAGGAGATGAAGGCTGGCCCCGAGATCGTAATCGCGGCCTACGTCAAGGAGACCGTGGACAAGGATGGCAAGGCCTTCTCGCTCGAGGTCAGCTTCCTCGACCTGAAGCGCCGGGGCCTTTCAGCACAGAGCGACACCGACCAGATCATGGCGGCGCAGAAGGCGCTGACCGAGAAGCCGGCCGCCCTGCCGGAACTCTGATCGCAAACAGACATCAAATGAAGAGGCCGCGGTTTCATCTCCGCGGCCTCTTCATTTCTGGCACTTCTCGCCGAAGCGAAACTCCGGAGAATGGCTATCAGTCGTGGTCGGTGTATTCGAAGACCTCAATGCCGTCGCGGTTGCAGCGAACGAGGACGTGGTCGTCGAACATCTCCTCGAGATGTTCCTCATCGATGGAGGAGATGAAGCTGGAGACGACGTCGAAATCCGCCTTGATCTTCGCGAACGCCTCGTCGCCACCGACGAGGGCGAGGCGCGAGTCGATCTCGGCGACCTTCTTCGGATCCTTGTATCCGCCCTTGGAATAGAAGGCGCGGTCGCTCAGAAGCGAACTCTCGTCGCGGAATTCGCCGTCATCGTCCTCTTCGTCCCAGTCGCCCTCTCCTTCCCCGTCTTCATCGCTGTAGTCGGGATCCGGCGAATAGTCGGAGCGCAGCGTCAGGATCGGGTCGCCGACTGAAAATTCACATGCGTCGCCATCATTGAAATACGGCGTGTACTGCCGCCAGGAAATCGAGGCGACATGAGGGTTCGCCGCGAAGAAGAGCTTCAGGACTTCGTCCAAGGTCTTGCGGATCTCCTCGCGGAGCTCCTTGCCGGCCTTTTCCACATAGGCTTCGAATTCGGCGTTCAGCTTCGCGTAGCGTTCGGTGACGGATGAGATGTCGAGTGCGGTCATTTGATCCTCGTGGGTTTGAAGGGCGGGATGCCCGGAGACGGTCACCGGGCATCCGCGCCGTCAGTCGTGCTCGTATTCTTCGACGGTGACGCCGTCCTTGGTGACGAACACCTGGACGTGGTCGTCGAAGACGATCTCGAGATCCGCATCCTTGATCGACTTGATGACGTTCGAGGCAGCCTCGAAGTCGGCGACGATCTTGGTGTAGGCCTCGACACCGCCGGCCTGCTCGATCAGCTCATCGATTTTGACGATTTCGGCCTTGCTCCGTGCGATGTCGTCCGGTCCGCGGCGACGGCGGTAGTAGTGACGGCGGTCGTCCTTGGCAGGTTCGCCTGCTGCGATTTCCGCCTCGATCTCGGCGATTTCCTCGACGTGGTGGTTCCTCCGGCGCAGCAGGCCCTGATGGCCGTCGAAGTAGCGCTCTTCGTCCTCGTCCTCTTCGGTCGCGAAGAGCTGCAGTTCGGGGTCGTTGGCCGAAAACGTGCAGGTATCGCCATCCTGCCAATACGGGGTGTATTGCGTCCAGCGGATCGCCACGACGGATGGGTTGCGCGCGAAGAACTCGGCGCCGACCGCCTCGATGACCTTGCGGGCTTCGACCTTGATTTCGGCGTGGACGGCAGCGGTGTGCTCGTCCAGATCGGAGCGGAGCTTCTTGTACGTGTCTGCGATGCTGGTGTCGAAGTTCGACATCGTGAATCCTTTATGGATGGTTGCGGGGATAAGGATGCTCCGGCGCAAGATCCAGAGCATCGGAAACGATCACTCGTGATCGTATTCTTCGACCTTCACGCCCTTACGGGTGTAGCGGACGGTGACATGGTCGCCGTAGAGCATCTCCATGTACTCGTCCTCGATCGCGCCGAGGATCTTCACGACAACGCCGAAGTCCTTGACGGCAGCCTTGTAGGCCTCGATGCCGCCGAAAGCGGCGATCTTCGCGTCGATCTTGTCGAGCTCTTCCTGGTCGCCGTTCTTGGCGTAGTAGGCGCGGTCGCGGACGAGATCCTGGTCGCCCTCGAAATAGTCGTCATCGTCCTCTTCGGCCGAATCCTTCGACAGGAGGAGCTTGATCTCGTTCACCCTGAACGAACACTCCTCGCCGTCGTTCCAGTACGGCGTGTATTGGGTCCAGCCAATGGCATGGACCTTCGGCTGCCTTTCGAAGAACTCGTCGAAGACGCCCTTGATGACGGACTGCGCCTCGACCTTGATCTTCTTGCGGGCTTCCCTGATCTGCTTCTGCAGTTCCTTGTGAAGCTCCTTGTACCGCTTGGTAATGGCCTTGATGTCGGTCATTTTCTGTCCTTGCCTCTGGAGAATGGATGGAGGGGCGAACCCCTCGCATCAGTCGTGGTCGTATTCGCTGACCGTCACGCCGTCCTTCGTGACCGATACCTGGACGTGGTCGCCGAAGATCAGCTCGAGATCGGAATTCTTGATGCTCTGGATGAAGCGGGAGATGACGTTGAAGTCGGCGGCGATCCTCGCATAGGCGTCGACGCCGCCAACGGACTCGATGACCGCGTCGATCTTGGCGATTTCGCCCTCCGCCCGGTCGATGTCACGCTGGGAGTAGGTCTTGGCCCAGCGATCTTTCGGGGGAGAACCCTGGCCGCCCTCCATGTAGGCGCGGGCCTTCTCGATCTCGCCGAGATAGAACGTCTTCCGTCGTAGGAGGTCATGCTGGCCGTCGTCGGAAATGCGCCCTTCTCGCTTCGTGAGTTCAAGCTCCGGTTCGTTGGCCGAGAACGTGCATTCCTCGCCGTCCATCCAGTAGGGGGTGTACTGGGTCCATCGGATCCCGTGGACGCCGGGGTTCCGTTCAAAGAAGGCCGCGGATGCGTCGGCGAGCGCTGCCCTGCCCGCGTTGCGGATTTCGGTTCTCACAGCCTCGAGACGGATCTCCGCATCCTTGCGGATTTCGGTGAACCTGGACGTGGTCGCCGAAAGGGTGAATTCGGTCATTCGTTGTCTCTTCCGTTGGTGGTTGGTGTGCGCATCGCGCTGCTGCCCGAAGAAGGGTGGAGGGGCCGGAACTGCGGCCGCCCCCCGAAATGTCAGTCGTGGTCGTAGCGGCGGACGGTCACGCCTTCCTTGGTGAAGAGCACCGAGACGCTTTCGCCATAGATGTCCTCGAGGTAGTGGTCCTCGATCTCCCCGATCAGGCTTTCGATCTTCTCGAAGTCCTTGGCGATCTCGGATCCCTTCTTGAAGTCGTACTCGTCGCCTTCATGGAAGCCGTTGTCGTCGAGCGAATCCTCTGATAGCCAGACGTGCGGCTCGTGGGCCGAGAATTCGCAGGCGTCACCGTCATTCCAATAGGGCGCGTACTGCACCCAGCCGAGACCGTAGACTTCCGGGTGACGCTCGATGAAATCCTTGACCGCGGCCGGCAGGACTTCCTTGATCAGGGCCTTGGCCTTTGTCTGGGCCTCGGCGATCTGCTTCTGCAGGGCTTCGTATTCGCCATTGTACCGGGCGATGATGTCGCTCATGTCATGTCCTGTTGAAGCTGGGAGAACGGAATCGGCCGGAGAAGCCCAGCACCTCCCCGGCCGATGGCTGACGGCGACCCGTCAGTAGTCGACGTCGTAGTCTTCGACCTCGATGCCGTCCTTGGTCGAAAGGATCTTCGATCCGTCGCCGAAGATGAGCTGCATGTCGTCTTCGTCGATGTTGCGGATGAAGGACTCGACGGACTTGAAGTGGGCGAGGATCTTCCGGAGTTCGTCATCGCCACCGATCTCCTCGATGCGCGCGAGTTCGTCCTCCGACAGCCTGGAGCGGTAGCCTTCGAGCACATCCTGGTCGCTGTCGCCGTCCTCGTAGGCTTCCTCGGTAAGGTAGAGGTTGAGCTCGTGGACGGAGAATTCACAGGATTCACCATCATTCCAGGAAGGCGTTCCCTGGGTCCAGCCGACGCCGTAGACCTTCGGGAATTTCTGCAGGAAGTCGGCGAAGACGGACTGGATCACGCCTTTGATCTTGGTGCGCGCCTCGGTGAGCTGGCGATCGATTTCGTTGTTCAGTTCGGTGTAGTTCGGAACCGCCTCAGTCATACTGCATCTCCATGGCTTCGATACGCTTCTTCATGCCCTTGCCGCGCATCCAGTCCTCGACCGGAATGCCGCCCAGCCACTTCTCGAGGGTCGGGATGAATCCGCAGTCCTCGATCACATGATCTTCCGCAACATTGCGGACGTGGACCGTCTTGCCGTCGGAGTTGATCAGGGTGTGGCCGAACACCTGCTCGGCGATGTAGATGCCGAAGGTGTTGTGCAGGATGGCGCGGTGGCGGGTGTCGGCGAAAGCGCTCTTGGTCGAATCGAACCAGTCGTGGATCGGGAGGTAGTCCTCGACCTTTCCACCGTAGCGCTTGACCGAATTGACTGCATGGGAATAGGGCTTCAAGTCGTCATTCCTCGTTTAAATTCGTTGACGCATCAAAGGCTGGCGGACATCTCGAGTATCGTCAAGGACTCGGTTGGACCTTTTCGCATCGAATCCTTGTTGTCCCTGTCAGAGGCATGGGGGAAGGTCCGATGAATAAGGATTCGACGGTTCCAGGCACTGGAACTTTCGGGCTATGATATCGACGAAGGCGCTCATCTTCGCGCGCACACGGGAGAGGTAAGGACAATGGAAATCGAGAAAATCCGCGCGCTCGCTCAGGCCGCCTACGAGGCTCATGCCTTTCCGGACGATCTCATCATCGACGACCAGGAGAACTTCGAGTGGGAGGATCACGGATCCCATGTCGAGGGTCGTCGGCAGATGTACTATTTTTTCGAGGGGCACGATGAGGAAGGCGAGGACGACTACAGCATGATCGCCCATTTCAACATCCGCATCGACAGCGCGACCGCCGACATCGAGGAGGTGTACTGCATCCTGTCGTCCAACGGCGGCCTTCTCGGAGAGTTCACGCAGGACAGCCGCAGGGAAGCCTACGCCGCGGCCGGGATCGAGGATCCTCGGCAGTCCGCCGTCCCTGCGCAATAAGGAAGCAAGAGATGCCCAGCCAGATGCTGCAGCACGCCCAGCTCGTCGCCGCTTTCGCAATGAAGGCGCCGGGTCGGGAGATCTCCTACGATCTCGCCGGGCATCTCGGCTATCTCGCAGACCGGCTCTGCCTCGAGCGGCACAACTATCCGGTGGTCACGGACCGAAGGGTGTCGGTGATGGGGTCGGCCATCGACTGCGGCGTGATGAGGACCGTCTTCGACGGATTCAATCCCGATATCAGGGGACAGGCCATGTTCAGCGAGGTCGGCCCTCTTTCCTGCCGTCTGTCCGATCATGTCCTCGAGGAGGATCTCGATCTACACTCGGTCTCCACGACGGCAATCCTCGACGAGGTCTGGCTGCAGTACGGCGCTATCGGGATCGACGGCATCATGAAGGCGATGTCGGATCCGCAGCGGTTCCCGGAGATAAACACCCATGGATTTGGCGATGACATCGCCACTGCATCAATCCTGCGCGCGATCGGGTTCGAGGATGCTGCCGAAATCGCCGTCGAAATCGAGGCCCACGAGAGGCTTGACCTGATTTTCTCAATCCTGGAGGCAAGATAGCCGATTATTGTTGACAACGCTCTTGGTCCCGCTATTGTTGACAATGACAAGGTGCTGGAGTGGCCGGATGAACGGCGTTTGAGCCTTGCATGCACGGACAGGAACCTACAGGAAAGAGACGGAGGTTCAAATGGCAGCGGCTACCAAGGGTAAACATACGGACTGGTTCACCGACGGCAAGGGTTACGGCGACGCACCGGCGGCCGCCCAGCCGCAGCAGGCGAAGATAACGCCCGACATGACTCCGAAGGAGATGGCGGCCGCTACTCTCAACATCATGAACGGCATCGGCGCGAAGGGCTTCGACCACTTCGAGAAGCACATGCGCAAGATGGTGCCCACGCACCGCATGAAGCGCTCGATCAAGGCGAGTGTCCTCAGCGACAGGCCGTATTTCGGTAGCTGCCGAATCGGCAAGGTGCCGCTGAAGCGCGACACGACTGGCCCGGATGTCATCGTGACCGAGCTGCAGTACTACATAGCGAACTTCAACACGGTCATCAGCACGGCGGAGAATTCGAAGCTCCACACGCCGCAGAATAATGATTTCGGCCGGACCTTCTTCGGCGTCGTCGTTGATGTCAACGAGACGACTGGTCAGGCAGTCGGCTTCAACAAGAACTTCGGCAGCGAAGGCATCCTGTACCAGACGAGCGACGACAAGGAAGCCCTGAAGTTCATGACGGCCTTCTCCAGCGGCAAGTCTCCGAAGGAGATAGCCGAGATGATGGACAGGGCCGCCCAGAAGGTCGCCCAGACGCAGGCCTCGGCCCCCGCACCGGGGATGCGCCGCTAACCAACGGAGCTGCCCTTGCAGGTTATGAGACCTCGCCCGAGAGGGCTGACCAAGAAGCAGACACTGGCCCTCGGATCCGAGCGTCACAGCGTCATCAGGGAAAATGGCGGCCAGATCATGGTCGCCATTCGCAGTCTTGGAGGCTCCGTCGTCATCAGCACGGCACCGAGGGTGCTGCTCGCAGTGGAGCCGGGCTCGCCCTTCGTGATCGAGGGATCGGCCCTGACCTCCCTCTGCCGGGACAATCTCAGCTACGCGACCGCGCTAGGCCACTACTTCCTGCATGCCGTCCAGACATTCCCGAAGCCACGGGAGCAGGCTGACGGCAGGCTGGAGGTGCTCTACGAAGGCGATGATGGCGACCATGACTTCATCAGAAGCAGATACGAAGCGTACTGGTTTGCCTTCGGCCTGCTGATGCCGACTGGGGAGTTCGAGAGTGCGATGGCCGACGGAGGTGTCGATGAAGCGGCACGTCGGTTCCACGTCGATCCGGGCATGGTCAATCTTCGAGCGCTCATGGCGCAGTAGCGCCGGGGTTCGTCGCCGGGCACAGAAGGGACCACACCTCCCTCGCCCGACGACTGATCAGTCGACCTCGCCGCAGACGGGGATGCGCTCGATGCGGTCGCAGTGGATGCAGGCGTTCCATCCGCAGGTCGAGCATTCTGGGCCATTGTGGATGTCCCGCGCGAACGCGCATGTGTCCAGATCGCCATTATGATCGATCACGGGGGTATGCCCCTTGTCCACCATCGCCACGTACCAAGCGACTTCCTCAGTGCTCATGCCGCACCCTTTCGAAGAAGGCTTTCTGCTTCCCGAAGAACGTCCGGATGTAGCGGTTGATCTTCTCCTTTGCCTCGGCCTCGGGGAGACGGCTCCACTGGTCGAGGCGGAAGGGAAGATCGGGATCCTGGCAGTCGGGATGAAGAAGCTCGAGGAAGCGGTTGCCTTCCTCAGTGAGGAACACCTTGTTGTGCCTATCGTTGCCCGAACGCTCGATGAAGCGGGTTCTGACCATGTCATCGATGATCGGCGCCCGGGAAGAGGGGCTGCCGAGACCGCCGAAATATTGGCCTGAGACAGGCTTGTACTTTCCGGTTCCCTTCCATTTAGACATGCGGTCTACCAACTTCCCATCGGAAAGAGGTCCGCTTTCCCGCATGTGATAGAGGAGTTGAAGGCCGTTTTTCGATGGGATGCTATCTCCAAAAAGCCCTGCCTCGCGAGTGGCTGCACCGATGATCGGCAACGAGTTTGCGACATAGTTGTAGTCGAAGTATCGGCGGAGCTCGCCCTGCATTGCGAGGGGTAACGCGAATTCATCAAAGTGCCTCATCTCCGAAAGCGACCTTCTTTGGCCGCTTTCGGTCAGATCGACGATCCAAGGATAGAGCACCCTGCCCTTTGGGAAGTGCCCGAGGGCGTCCGAGATGAAACGCAGCGCGAGATGGGCGCTACTGTAGCAGGCATCCATGAGGGCGAGGATCACATCCGCGTCGCGGAAGGCCTGCTCCGCTTCGGCTTCGACGAGGGGGTAGGTCTGGCCGACGAGTTCTCTTACACCGATCCTGGCCCGAGCGTCAGTGAAGGTGATCTGACGATATGCGGGTTCGGATACGAATGGCAGTTCCGACCACTTGAGACCTCGTGGAAGACGGAAGCGCTTTGCGGGGCCGCCGAACCAACCCATCATCGGGAAGAAGACGGGTGTGCGGGCAAAATCCGCGGCGGGAAAGAATTCGGTAAGACGTGGGGCGAAGGCATCCAAAAGGAATGGCTTCTCGGCGACGATGGCCAAGCGCATGATCCGGGCTCCTGATATGATTAGGACGGTGGGTGAAAGCTTGGCTTAGCCAAGGACTGGATGAAGGATTTAACAAAACTGGTTCGTGTGTCAATCCTTAACCGCAGCTCTCCCTCATGAATTGAATTTTGGCAACAAATGTTGACATTGAAGAGATGTCCGGGTTAGATGGTGGCAAGAAGAGATTGCACGCCGGAGACATCATGACCAAGAAGCCGTTCACGCCAAACCTTCAGGAACTCGCCCTCGTCCGCTGGATTCTGGCTTCTCCTGAAAAGCGCTTCGCCATGTTCTACAACGATCCCGGCACCGTGATCCTCTACGAGCGCGACAAGCTCCGCGACGAGGACGGCCGATGGACTGTCCGCCGCATCCACTACGCAAATCCCCGCCCCGAAGACGACGCCACGATTGAGAGCTTCGGCGGAAAGCTCAAGATGGATCCGTACGGGCTGCGCAACGCAGGCCTTATGCTCACCAGCCCGGTGGCCACGAATTTCGACCACGAGCGCAAGCGCTTCAACGAGTACACCGCGGACATCTGGATCGAGGGGAAGTGGCCGTACAACGCGGTGCTCGGAACATTGACGGCCGATGCCGCGGACTGGTGGGAGAAGAGCGGCAAGGCGCGGTATGAAAAACTGATCGCCAAGAAGCAGCAGAAGAAGGAAGAGGCGGCTGCGAACGAGCGCGTCGGCGTGTTCGGCGCTGAGATGGCGTACCGTGGCAAGTCTTACAGCGGCATCCATGCTGACGCAGTGGGCCGCGTGCGGGAAATCATTGGCATGGCCTCCGGCGTCGTTCCCAAGTGGCGCGGGATGCGTCCAGCGTTCTCTGCCGTCATCACCCGCGAGACCGATACGCGCTACTACATCCGCGAGGAGCAGAAGCTCACAGATGCCTATCTTCCGACACAGGGCGGACACGGGCGCAATGTGGAACGCTTCATCGAAAAGGACTACCTGATCCTCGACCACGCCACCGAGGCGGACATTGAACGGCTGAAGGCCTTCGACGCGGGCATCGAGCAGGACTACGCCGGAATGCGTGACGCGCTTGTCGACAACATGGTTCCGGTCATGCTCGCTGCACTCGAGCGGACGACGCAGAAGAGTGCGGAAATCGATGAGACCTTCAAGGAACTCATCGCGTCCCTGCGCAAGCCTGAATGACGCACAATTCCGTTGCGCGTCGGACATTCCTCGAACAGCATGAGGGGATCAAAAAGGATTCCTCATGACCCTCCTCGATCCCTTCATCTGGGTTTCTCCCATCACCATCGCTTTGGGCGTCGGCATTGCCTACCTGTGTGGTTTTCCGCCTGCGTTTTCCATGTCCTACCTGGGCACCATGGCTGTCGCGTGTTTCTTCGCGAACTTCCTCAGTCTTGGCGGCCTCATCCTCGCATGCATCGCGTACGATCGCGTCTCGGACAGGAGGACGCGAGTCCATGACTGAATCCGTCGCCGCCGCAGTGGAATGCTCCGAGGAGCGGCATGAGTGGATCGAAGACGCAGTCTTCATCCTGACACACGAGCCGTTCTCATGGACGGACGAACAGGCGCGATCCTATGCTGACGCCATCGCGGAGACCTATCTGGCAGAGGGATATTCGCCGGACGAGGCGATCGATGAGGACAGGCAGTACTGGGACTAGACGCACCCTTTCCTAGCGGGAGGATCGAGCCTGGCCATATCCCGAGTTCATCTCACGGATTAGGGACAGGTTCGTCCGCCCGTGATTCAGTCTCGGATCGATGTCCGCCACGATTCCCTTGGGATCAATTCCCTTGAACGATCTGTGTGAACGCACCGTCAGACAGGCTGAATCGCAGATTCCGGCGAGCACTTCCGAATCTTCGAGTGATGCGCCGGGATATCCGTGACCTTCGAAGAATGTCTCCAGATTGTCGGGTGGCACCATCAGTTCGTGAGCGCCGCCGGCAAGAACCACGAATACGTCATCCTCGCTGACGTCGACCCGCAGTCCGCTGATCCCGAAATCGAAGGCAAGATCGCTGTGGGTCATGTGGTTGGCGTCCCAGACATACAGATCCCCGCAGTCATCGAGAATACCCCGGAGGCATCGGTATCCTGACTGTGACAGAAATGCCTTCAGTCGCGCCGCCGTCGGGTTCGAGAGTATGGTGACATCATCGTCCTTGAAGAAAGTGCCCATCGGTCATCCATCATTCATTCCTGCATGGAATGATCCCACGGCAACGGGCAAGAAACTAAATGCTCGAAGGACTCGTTGACAGCCTAATTTACGCCACATAGCATGGATGCATGGCCTAGTGGATTGGTGAGCCGAAAGGCGACACGGCCATCGCGCCGGATGCAAGTCCGGTTCGCCTCTGGCGACGCAAGGCGGTCCAGTGCGTGACGTCGAGATTGTTGCCAAAACAGCGCCTGCGGGCGCTGTTCTTGTTTTCATCGATACCAGTAGTATGCGCGCCGGATCGGCTTCGAGGGATTGTGGGGCACCTTCCACGAACTGACCGTCGTCCAGTCATAGGACGAGCAGAAGTCGCTCATTGCCGACTTGACGATCCATCTGATCGGCGGCCTGCGCTCCCCTTGCCTGCGGGCGTATACGTAGGCAAGCCGCCGCCCCTGCCGGAACGCCCTGACCGCCTCCCTGAGGATCTGATAGAGGACGACAACGACGACCGCGCCGCCGATCAGCGCGAACCCGTTCCAGATCCAGAACATCATAGCTTCGCCTCGGCTTCCATGACCCTGTCATGCAGCGCCAGGTAGTCGCGGCGTAGCTGTTCTCGGACACGGGCATGCTCGTCGCGCTCGGCCTTCGTCTTCTCCAGCTCCGCCCGGAGTTCCTCGACGACGTCCACGAGGAAGGTCGGAGGGTTGGCGCCGAGGTCGCCATCGAGCGTCGCCTTGCGAGCCCAGTGATCGCTTTCCTGCTCCTCCATCTGGAGTTCCCGTTCCATCAGGGCGAGCGCCCGGCGCTGCTCATGAGCGTCCTCGAGCGCCTTGCGCACGAATTCCTTGGTCGCCGCGATCGTTCCGATGACGACGCTGTCCATCGGGTGGTCGTAGGTGATGTCGATCTTCGACAGCAGCGAGGCGGCTTCGCGTTCGATCCCGAGAAGAGTCGCGTCGGCATGATCCGAGATCCACGACTCCCTCGGCCACTGATGCCGAGGTTCGATGCCAAGCGTCTTCGACAGCGCGTCGAGGCTCTCCTGGCAGTGCTGCGCCCTCTTCACGCGGCGATCCGCCTTCTCGTCGTAGACGTAGCGCCTCAGGTCGTCGATCGCCCTCTGCGCCATGTCCAGCGCCCTGCGGGTCGGCCCCTCGGACTTGCCTGCCAGGATGCCCGCCAGTGCGTAGGCGAAGTCCCCCGCAAGCTTCTTATCGATGTATTCCTTGAAGTCGTGCCGCCCGGCAGCGGCGAACTCGGCGGCGACGGTCTGCCGCGCCTGATCGGTCACATCCATTTCATTCTCCTGCGTATTTTCTGAAGCGCGAAGCCAGTCCGAAGTGCCCGGCGGCCCCTGAAACCACACCAGTGGCGCTATGATCTTCCGCCTTCGTGATTTCCCGGTAGACGCAATCGATCCCGAGAAGCCACGTCCCCAGAAGCAGATATGGCCCCGACGCATCGATC